>ENA-UONW01000086-UONW01000086.1-human-gut-metagenome-genome-assembly--contig:-CS52-NODE-86-length-138973-cov-25.543464_pt1 | contig 138973 bp, 145 predicted proteins | sample MGYA00242463_ERZ724010 | MGnify/ENA metagenome assembly ERZ724010
TTATTTATGCGTACTTAGCAAAGATACTTAAAAAAGGTCAGACTTACAATTTCTGATCAGAAATCAGCCGGGCAATACGTGTCTTGCTTTGTGCTCCCTTTGTCAGGAGATAAACATGTTTATATGCATCGCGGTTCAGCTCCGTAGGCGAACCGTTTATCAGAATGATATTACGGTCGTTGGCAAATTTCAGGATTCCGTTTACGTTGTTAGGATGCAACTTACCGATTTCGTCCATCATACAGTGCAGTTTGAAATCCTTGAATTTCTGCGAAGCACTTTCCTTGAATACGTTCAGCAGCATGATATTAATCATGGCTTTTACCAGAATATCCGTACCTTCCGAACCCACATTCGACAACTTTTCCACGAATCCGGTATCGTTGTTGTTTTCTACGATGCGGAAACGTAGCTCAAATGAGTCATACAACCGGATTTTATCGTACCGGTAAGCATGCATTTCCTTGATGAAATCGCGCAGCAAAGCAATTGCTTCCTGCTTGACCAGTTGCTCATTTTCACTCGAAAACAGGTTCGTGCCCGGAGTAAGGTCGTAAGCATGTTCGTTGTAATACTTCTGTATAGCTCGCAAGGAATTGACCACTCGGTTGCTACTTTCCTCCACTTTCATTTCAATCCGTTGGATAACCCCGACAAAATTGCAGGTCTGGAATCCCTTGTTGACCTTGTTGATCAGGTCGTGGATGTCGCTTTCCGAGGCAGTCAGCATCGACGTATCCATGCTGATACGCTTGAATATGTCGGAATGTTCATTGTTGATACGACGGACAAATTCACTGATTTTATTCTCTTCCACGAAGTCGTGCAATTCATCGGCAAAACGTATGTACTCCCAGTCCTCGTTGAACTTCGTCTTAAACTTGAAGGTATTGTCCTCGTCGAAGTGCCCTGTAAAGAGATTGACTTCCTTGCGCAGGCGACTCTGCAATTGCATATACTGATTTTCCATGCGTCCCAGTTCCTCAATCAGTTCGATACAGCTTTTCTGTACGGCGACGTCCGTATCCGGACAGCTTCCCGGTCGGAAAATATCCTGATGAGGTTTATACCAGTCGTAGGCCGGAATCTTTTCGTAAGCTTCCAGATTGCTGGAGAATACGCGCACGTTTTCTTCCGCTTCATGCAGCGTTTTACCAAGTTTGTCAATTTCCGTTTGCAAGGCACCTGCTTCCTTGCGAAGCACTTCCTTTTCATTGTCGAGCAAACGTTTCTGTTCGTCATATTCACGTTTCCATTCCGGAATATGATCCATCAAGTCGCGTTTGTCCTTTTGGTACTCGATAAGTAGAGTAGCATGGTCTTTGATAAACAACAGTTCCTGCTCGATGTCCTGTAACTGTTTGGCAATGTCTTGCAGGCGTTCTGTATCAGCACCTTGAGTATGAAGCTCTTTCTGCATTTCGTTTTCGTAGTCTGCCTTGACCGATGCGATACGCTTCTGCTCCTCTTGCTCCTCTTTCCGTATGGTTTCTGCCTGCTCTGCCTTTTCATTCGTCAGGTTCTGTTGCAGACTGTTCCATTCCTGCTTCAGTCCATTCAGTTTATCCGTTTTTTCTTTGTTCAGGTTATTCAACTTGTTTTCTGTCAGTTTCAGTTCATTTTGAGCCTGAACTTTTTGAGCATCCAGTTCATGCAGTTTCCGTTCCCTCTCTTCTTGAGCCTTTTTCTTCCAGTTTTCTAAGTCGAGCATGTCCTGCTGATATTGTCTTTCCAGCTTTTCCAGTTCATACTCTTGCAGTGAGATTACATCCTTCTGCTCTTTTATCTTTGGCTGATATTTGCCTTTCAAGGCCTCTTCCAGCTCTTCTTTTTCCTTTTGCAGGTGAGCAATCTCGGATGCAATCTCTTCCAGTCGGCGTATGCCCGCTTCTTTTTCTTTCTGATAATCGTTGATAGACTTGATATGACGGTCTATTCCAGCCAGATTGATGGAAATACCATAGAAAGACTCGCCGTTGTCGTGCAACTGAGGCGATAATCCTGTTTGCCAGAGAATCGATTCATCACACAGCTTACCGATGTTCTCTTCCCAGCCCGGTTTGTTGTCCTTCAGCCAGCCCTGCAATGTGTTGCGGCTGTTCTGCAAGAAAGTTTCCAGTTCGTCGACACGCGGTTTCAATTGCTGCTGTTCAGCCTGCAACCGGACAAGCGCATCGTCTTTTTCTTTCATGCCGTTTTGCAGTTCACCTTCCCATTTCAAGGTTATTTCCTTGATAATGAGCTGAGCATTGTCGATACGGTTTTTTTTGCTCATGTGCATACCCGTATACGACTGTATGCGATGTTTCAGTTCTTCCTGTTCGGCTTCGAAGAAAACTTCCTTGCGGCAAAGCTGCATCTGATAGTCGATTGCCGTCAGTGCACTCTGTTTCTCACTTTTCTCCGGATGCAATTGTTGCGAGAGCTGTTCGTATTCCTGATACAAAGCTTCCGTAGCAGCTTCATGGCGTCGGCGTCCTTCCTCGATACGCGTATTGTATGTGTTATTCAATTCATCCAGTTGCTTGAGTTTTGCTTCGTGAATTTTGTTCCACTGCTCGTCGAGGCTTTGGATAAGCGATTTGTATTTTGTCGATATCTCCGTATACTGAGAAGTCAGGATGCGCTGCTCTTCCACCAGTCCGTCCCGGCGGTTTTTCCATTCTTCCTTTCGTGCAGAGCGTTCCATTACCTGCTCTATCTGCTGGCGGGCGTATTCTTTTTCCTTCTTTTGTGCCTTTTGCAGTTCATTGTTCAGTACGGCAAGAGTTTCCTGTAACCTGTCGCATCGTTGGCGCGACTGTTCCTGTAACTCCTGACGGCGGGCTATCAGTTTACCCCGTTCATTTTCGGCATATATTTTCTTTTCCTGCCATTGCGGCAGAGCCTCCTGAGTTTTAATAAAGGCAGCAACCAGTTCGCGACAACCCTGTGCCAAAGCCGTCTGCTGTTTCGATACCTGTGCCGAAAGCAGCGTGATCTCTTTTGCCTGCTTTTGCGTTTCCCGCTTCTGGAACTCTTCGATGTCGTGCAGGCGGACTTCAAAGTTTTTCAGATGTTCCTTGTAGTTATTCAGGTCGATAGCCGTTTCATCTTCGTTGATGGATGAAATGATTGTCTTTTTGATAAACTCTGCATCAAGTTTAGAGTTCAGCAACACATTCTGGATGGTACGCGGAATGTTCTGGTACTGCTTGCTTTCCATCAGCGAATATTTTTTCATGTCTGGAGAAACTCCGTTGCCATAAAGAATATTCCTGTATTCATCGAACGTATAGATAATGCGGGAATAGTCCACATTCAACTGGTCGAGCTGCATACGTATGCGGTCGGCTCCGGAATACGCCGTGCGTGTTTCCGGATCGATAAAGAACTCTTTCCGGTAAGGAGAGTCTATAAAACGGTAACTGACACGGTTCATCGACTTGAAGCTGAGTATGCAGAAAGCACCGTTTTCGGTAGCTACTTCGTAAACAATGTACGAGTTGGCATAAGGGAAATAATATTCCGTATAGCTTTGTTTCTCTACCGGAATACCCAGCTTTTGTGTGTCAGCATTATAAAAGAAGAGGATAGAGCGAAGCACGGTACTTTTTCCTACACCCTGAGTCCCGATAAAATGCACGTTTCCGTCCAGATAAATATCGTCAGCATAAGGAATGTTCGCACTATTTATAAAGATGATTCTATTCAGATTTCTCATTGTCTTGGGTATCGTCGTAAATGTTTATACTTTCAATCAGGCGCTCCAGATAGTTCCAGGAGCTCATAACCTTATAAGTGTTGGTCTTTTCGTTTTCCAGTTCCAGAAAAGAGTCACGCGTAAGCTGGCGTATCATATTTTCCAGTACCTCCTTACGTACATCCTTGTCGGAGAAGTGCTTTCGTATTCCGTCCAGTTTATTCTGCAGCATGACGTTGATGTTTGCCTCTACCAGTATCTGTTCCGGCTGGAAACGATAGCCCGGACCAAATGTTTCATCGTAAGTCTTGAACAAGTCGAGTACGTCAATCCAGTAATAGGCACGCAGGATTTTCTGTTCCAGTGTGATGCGTGGTTCCGTGCGTGAAAAATAAAAGTATTCATTGCCTCGCTCCAGTGTATATCCTATCTGGGCAAAATAAACAGACAATGCCTCAAAGTCATCATCTATCATGTCATAGAGGTTGCGTATATCTTCATTTGTGCTGTTCGAACTGATGAACTGTCCTTTCTGCAGATAGTCGAAGATGGCAGCCGTATGGTCGGGAATTCTTATATTTAGTTCCATGTTTTTGTTTTATTCTTTTCAGACTTGCTTTAGTTTGTACTTCAATAAATAGTTGCAATTTATTTATTGGCAGTACGATATGTGTTTATTGCATCGGGTAGATGCGAGCATATTCATAATTCTTGTATACACCGAACTCGTCTGTAATGCGAAACTGCGATTCATAAAGTGACACAATTTGGCAAAACAGTGTAGTACGTTCTTCTTCGTTTACCTCTCTGCGGAATGAATAGCGCATCAGGAACGAGAACAAATCCTCCGGCTCTGTCGTAGGATCTTTCCATATCGCTTCGGTTTGTGCCTGAATATAATCGCCCACCGTTTCCTCCAGATTGATACTTTCCTGATACATGGCCTGTGAAGTCAGGTCTTCTTCGCTGAAGGCGCCAGCCTCGTTGCTGCGTATCGTTTCCCGGTACTGAAGATTCTTTATTACTTTCAGAATGATGGGGCGTGCCTCGTCCGAGTTCAGGAAGTTGAGAGATAGTTTGAACGATGTAGGTGTTGTTCCCTCCAGCAGTACCGAATGCTCACGTTCCAGCACTTCGGCAAGATTACTCTTGGCACGCAGCTCAAACTGATCTTGCAGGTATTTTACCCGACGTATCTTTTCCACCAGAATAATCTGGCTCTTAATCTGGTTCAGGTAATTGATAATATCCTGCTGGGCACGGATAAGACTATGGGCCGACAACTGAAGTTCCCGGCGCAATTCCAGCAGAATGCGATTCAGTTCCTCGTCGGTTGCCTGCTGGAAGAACAGTCGTTCTTCGTGTAATATCAAGTTTTCCGTCGTGTCAATCAGTTGCTGGATGTTGATTCGCTTCTTGTCGAGGTTTTCCAGCTTGGCAATTTTTATCTGATAGGTCGGTTCATGCTTGAAGGCATTGTCGATGCTGGTTTGCAGGTTCATGATATTACGGATAGTAGTACGCGCTATTTTCTGAAACGTAATCTTGATGTTTCTTACGTAGCTGGCCTTACGCGCAGGAATGCGTTCCTTCAGGTAATAATCCATAAGCTCGTGAAGATACTCGATGTTCTCGTCTATGACAGCCGTATTGATTTCTTCGTTTGCTTCAAGCAGGAGCTCGAAGAAATCCATGAACCGCGCGTCCAGTTCCACAAAATTGCCGTTCTGATGAATGACCTCTTTTTCTATGAGCAGTTTCAGGCGGTTTTCGTCGTCTTTCAGCAAAGCCAGTGCGTCGGAATATCTGAAGCTGAGTATTTTTCTTTTCTCGAACATTTCCGTCAGCAGCCCTCTTGCAGCGGAAACGGTATTTATAATTTCGTGTATCGAACGGAATATGTACATAATACGTATAAAAAAATCCTCGCAAAGTTATAGCTTGGCGAGGATTTTTCCTAATTTTTAAGATGGGTTTGAACCCTTTTCCGTCGAATTTTCAGTTGGAAATCGGTTTGCAGCTTGTCTGTTTTAAGAGAATATCATGCTGTATTTCAGTCGGACGGATTCTTGTATAGCTAAAGCTTTTAGGGCAGGGGAGCCCCGAAAGGACTTAGTTTTTCTTCAATCCACCACTGGAAACTCAATTGTTTCACTGGCTTCGTTCCAGTTTTCAATTGTGAATTTTCCGGAACTCCCCCCTGCAAAAATATCTCCGATAACGATGTTTGCCGTCAGGCGTGTATTGGCGGTCGATCGTACCAGGTCAAATTTAACTGTTTTCGTCATATTGGCAGGTTCGGCCGTATACAAGTTCAGCTTTTCTGCAATTCCACCAATTAGTACTTTCATATCGGTGATAACGTATTATTCACATAGTTTCCGAAATAGATGGAACTACCTTGCACACAAGGATAAGCCTCTACAATACCGGTGAGAGGACTTTGGGAGTCGCTCACACGGGTATGTAGTGCTGGAGTAACAAGATTGGTTGATGATTTTGCGGGGAGGCTATAGCTATCGTCCCTGCATGCGGTTGTGATTGCCAGGAGCATGAAAGCTCCTAATGTGATTTTTTTCATAAGGCTTATCTTTATAATAAACAATTAAAGGTAATAAATGTTTTTGGGAAAGTGGAATATTATTCGATAAAAGTGAAAATATTTTTATAACCTGACGACATTCCTCCTGAGATTTGTACGGAAAGGCATTTGTTTTTGTACAAAAACTTAGAAAATTTGTACAAATTTTCAGAAAACGTCAGGACGTTTTTTCCGGAAGACGGGCAGAAAAAAGTAAGTTCTTAATTAAAAGAAAAACAGCATACACCGGAATCGTAAAGATTGTATCTTTGCCTGAAATTTAGAAAGCGTGATAATTATGAAGAAACGTACAAAAGGGATATTGAAAATAGCCGGAATTTCTTTCGGCTCACTGATTGCGGTTGTCTTGATAGTCATCGTGATTGTGACAAATTTTGTATTTACACCTGCAAGACTTACGCCTGTGGTGCTTAAAACGGCCAATCAGGCGCTGAACGCCAAACTCGACATGAAAAGTGTAGAACTGACTTTCTTTTCTACTTTTCCCCGTTTCGGTCTGAAGCTGGTAGACGGACATCTGGTGTCGAAAGTGCTGAATGATACGGCATGGCAAAAGACCGATTCGCTGCTTTCGTTTGGAAAGTGTGTGGTCGTGATTAATCCTTTGGATTACCTGATGGAGCGGAAGGTTACGTTGAACTATCTGGGACTGGAAGATGCATCGGTCTATGCTTTTAAGAATAAAGACGGGATAGCCAACTGGGATATTGTGGCTTCCGATACGGCTGAGGTTGAAGCCGATACAGCCTCGGCAGATAAGCAAATGTTGTCGGGAGGTATTGATATTCGCCGGGTTGCACTGAAACGTGCGAATGTGATTTTTGATGACCGCGATACGAGGGTGTATGCCCGTCTGACGAATGCTTCGCTGAACCTGACAGCTTCCTTGCATAAGGAACATTCTACGCTGGGGCTGCGGTTTGCCAACGATAATGTACTTTTCTGGCAGGACGGTCAGTTGCTGGTCAACAAGGTTGCTACAGAGCTGAAGACCTCGCTCGATCTGGACCGCCGTACACGTACTCTGACGCTGAAGGATGCCAATATTTCTATCAATGGTATAACTTTCGATGTGAAGGGAACCCTGAAACGCGATACGGTTCAGCGTGCTCTCTGTATAGATATGGCCTATGGTTTACATGCCCCTTCGCTGGAAACAGTATTGAATATGATTCCTGAGAGTGTGTTGAAGCGTGAAGAGATGACGGCAAAGGGGAGCGTGAAGATGGAAGGTGACGTGAAAGGATGGTATGGAAAAGAACAGATGCCTGCCGTGACACTGAAAGTCAAGATAGACAAGGCATCGGCCAAGTACGACAAACTTCCGTACGGGATAGATGATTTTACAGCCGACTTTCATGCGTTTGTCGATTTGATGCGCCGGCAGCCTTCGTATGCCGACTTGAAGATTTTCCATTTTCAGGGAGCGCATACAGATATTCTTGCCGATGCCAAGGTGACCGACCTGCTGGGGGATCCCGATATTACGTTTAATACGAAATCGAAAGCAGACCTGACTGCATTGGCAAAGACGTTTCCTTTGCAGGATGGAGTGACGATTGGCGGAAATCTGGATGCCGACCTGCATCTGAAGTGCCGGCTGTCTTCCATCAAGAAGCAGGACTTGGGACGTATCCGTATGGCGGGAAAACTGGAACTGAAAAATCTTTCGTTGCGCGATACGAACAGGAATTTCGAGTTTACAAGCGACGCTTCTCTGAAATTTATGGGCAATGATAATCTGGCGGCTCAGGCAGAAATTAATAAGCTTGTCTTGCGCTCTAAGCTGGGTAATTCGAATGTGGAAAAGCTTACGATGACGGTCAAGTCTACCAACCCGCAGGATACTACCCGTATAGCCGATATGGAGTGTAAATTCTTGCTGAACCGGCTGAAGGGAAACATGGGCGACTCGCTTGCCTTGTTCTGTCAGAAAGCGGATGCTACCGTGCGCCTGCAGCCGGGAAAGAAGAATCCTTCGATGCCTCAGGTTGCTCTTTCTCTGAAAGCAGACACCATGTTCTGTCGTGCAGGACAGACAAAGATGGGAATGGATAAGGCTGGCTTTGCGGTTACTGCCGAGAAGTTGCGTGATTCTCTCTGGATTCCGAAAGGTATCATCGGTTTTAACCGCATGAAGATGTCGACCCCTGAATTTGCATTGCCTATACGTATGAAGAAAACTTCGGTAACGGTAGGCAACCGGATGTTAACATTGAAGAATGCTACCTGCCGGGTGGGACACTCAGACTTGACGGCAACGGGGGTTGTCTACGATTTATATGGTACAATGAAGCGCCATCGTCCGTTGCGTGCGAAACTGGAAATATCCTCTCGTAATCTGGACTGTAACCAGATTATCAACTCATTGAACTTTCCGGAAGATACGTTACAGGCAGAAGCCGATACGACTTCTGCTTCTTTGGAACTGTTCGTTATTCCTAAAAACCTGGATTTCGAGTTACAGACCAACCTGAAGCGGGTGAAGTATGATAATATGGTCTTCGAAGATGTGCATGGAGCTGTCGACATCCGGAATCAGGCTGTTCATCTGAAGGACTTGAGCATGCGGGGAATGGATGCGCAAATGAATGCTACACTGGTTTATCGGGCTCGTGAAAAGAAGAGCGGATATGCCGGATTCGATTTTAAATTACATAAAATCAATATTGCCAAGCTGGTAGAATTTGTTCCGTCGCTGGACACGATTGTCCCGATGCTTCGTTCGTTTCAGGGAGTGGTCGACTTTGATGCGGCTGCCGAAGCGGTACTCGACTCGAATCTGAATATCAAGATTCCGTCGTTGCGCTCTGCCGTACACATCAAGGGTGACAGTCTGGTGCTGATGGATGGAGAAACATTTGCCGAGATTTCGAAAATGCTGATGTTCAAGAACAAGAAGCGTAACATGTTCGACAGTATTTCCGTGAACATGACGGTGAAAGATGGTAACGTAACGGTTTATCCTTTCATTGTACAGATAGACCGGTATAAGGCGGCGGTAGGAGGAACTCAGGGGTTGGATATGAACTTCAGTTACCATATCTCTATCCTGAAATCGCCTCTGCCGTTTAAGATGGGCGTGAATATTACGGGAAATCTGGATAAAATGAAATTCAAGCTGGGAAAGGCGAAATACAAGGATGCCGTGACTCCGGTAGAAATCCGTAAGGTGGACAGTACACGTATCAATATGGGACAGCAGATTGTGAACGATTTCCACCGGGTAATGAGCCGGAAGCCTGAATCAGAATAAGGATGTATTCAGGCTTTATCCTGCATTTTGCGTAGAATGCGGGGAAACTGCATGGCAAAAATAGCCGTGCAGCAGATGGCTGCGGTTGCATCGGAGATTCCTTCGGCAGCATAAACACCAATCATGCCCATGAAGCGGGGCAGGAGAAGTGCCAGCGGAATGAGCAGCAGAACCTTGCGTAGCAAGGCTATGAAGACTGATACTTTGGCTTGCCCCAGTGCGACGAACATGTTCTGGCAGGCACGCTGCAAGCCGAAGATGGTCATCCCTCCCAGAAAAACAGGCATGACTTCTTCTACGGTCGCTATCAGTTTCTGGTCGCTTGTAAAGGCAGATGCTACCAGCGACGGGAAGAGAATCATGAACAGTACCAGCAGAAAATTGAAGGAGAACATAATGGTCAGTACTATTTTAAAGCATTCTTTCAGGCGTTCTTTGTTGTGCTGACCATAGTTGTAGCTGGCAATGGGGACAAAACCTTGAGCAAATCCTGACAGCGGAACGCTTACAATGAGCATGGCGCTCTGCATGATGGTCAATGCACTGACGTAGATATCTCCGAATTTTTCCAGACTGCTGTTCAGTACGAAGCCCACAAGACTCTCTGTACTCGACATGATGAATGGTGAGATGCCCAATGCAAAGATGGAGAGTACAATGCCTTTATGCAGTTTCATGTATTTGTATTCCAGTCTGAGCGAGGCTTTTTTCGATATAAGGAAAGATATTACCCAAATGGCGCTGCATGCCTGCGACAGAATGGTTGCGAGTGCGGCTCCCTTTACTCCCATACCGAAGGTGAAGATGAACAGAGGGTCCAGACCGATGTTCAGGATGGCGCCGATCAGTACCGAGCACATGGCAATGGCAGGACGTCCCTGCGTATTGATAAACGTATTCAGCCCTACGGACAATTCTACGAACAAGGTGCCCAGCAGATAAATGGAAAGATAGTCGGTTGCGTAGCCGATAGTACGTTCGGACGCTCCAGTAAAGAGCAGTATCGGCTCCATGAAGATGTAAGTGATGCCCGAGGTTACCAGTGTGAAAAGTAACAGCAGGATAAATCCGTTGCCTAAAATTTTGCCTGCGCGTTCACGGTTGCCTTGTCCCAGGGCGATGGCTGCGAGCGGACTTCCTCCGCCTCCTACGATGGCCGAAAACGAAGATATCAGGATAATGACGGCACTTGTCACTCCAATGCCCGCCAGTGCATCTGTTCCTATATCGGGAATATGACCGATATAAATACGGTCGACGATATTATATAGCAGGTTTACCAACTGTGCGGCGACAGCGGGAAGTGCCATCTTGAATATAAGTGGCAGCATGCGGTCGGTTCCAAGTCTTTCTTCGTATGCGTTTCTCATCTTGCTTTTCTTTAAAAAATCGTGCAAAGGTAGCGATTTTTTTCAGAACCGATTCACTTGCTTCCGAAAGCTGTTTGCTTATGATGATGGAATGTGTCAGGGTTTGTCCGTTGGCTGCTGAGGCTTGACTGTAGGTTTCACTTTCTTTTTGCCCAGTTTTTTTGCTTTTTCCCATGCGGCCTTGCGTGCCTCGTACTGTTCACGCTGCCGTTCCAGATAGTTGTCTGCCATGATTGATGTGTTATTGGTTAAAAGATCAGTTCCAGTTTAATTCGTCTTGCATCCGGCGAAGCGCAGTATTGTAGTCTTCTATAAGTTCTTTCATTACCTCATCTACCGTTTGCAGACGTTTGATCATCGATGCTGCTTGTCCGATTTCCAGTTCTCCTTCGAATAAATCTCCTTCGAAGATACCCAGTTTGGCACGTCCGTGTCCCAGCAGGGTCCGCAGTTCGTCGACAGAAGCTCCCCGCAGTTCGGCTTCTTCCACGTGCTTGTAGAAATCATTCTTGACCAGTCGGGTAGGAGAAAGCTGTTTCAACGTCAGGATGGTGTCGCCTTCATTCAGGCGCAGACAGCGGTCCTTGAACGTAAAGTGTGCGGAACTCTCTTCGGTCAGTGCGAAGCGTGTACCGATTTGTACACCGTCGGCTCCCAGTGCCCTTACGGCCAGTATAGCTTCGCCGGTGGCAATACCTCCGGCAGCGATAAGCGGCAGCGTACAGCTTCTCTTTACGGCAGGTATCAGGCATAGGGTTGTTGTTTCTTCCCTGCCGTTATGGCCTCCTGCTTCAAAGCCCTCGGCTACGATGGCGTCGACGCCAGCTTCCTCACATTTGGCTGCGAACCGTGTAGAAGAAACAACATGTGCTACGGTGATTCCCTTGTCGTGCAGCCATTCAGTCCATGTCTTCGGATTTCCCGCAGAGGTAAAGACAATCTTCACGCCCTCATCGGCAATGATTTGCATCAGCGTATCCATTTCCGGATACATCAGAGGTACGTTCACACCGAAAGGCTTGTCGGTGGCTGCCTTGCACTTGCGTATGTGCTCGCGTAAGGTTTCGGGGTGCATGGAACCAGCTCCCAGCAGTCCCAGTCCGCCTGCATTACTGACGGCTGATGCCAGTCGCCAGCCACTACACCATACCATACCTCCCTGTACAATGGGATATTTTATTCCGAAAAGATGACATATTCTGTTCATAGTCTGTTGCTTTTTTGCAAAGATAGGCTTTTCCGGGATTTTTGCAAAGTTAAATTTCGCAACTTGTTGCCTTGAATACGGGGCGAGTCTGCTGGCTTTCTGTTTCGAAACCGAACCAGTAATTCGTTTTTTCGTTTTCGGTTGCTGGAAGCAGGCAGAGCCTCAATCGTTCGTGATAGCTGCCATATACTACATTCCAGTTGTCGGGAGGTGTAACATGCTTGGTGCGTATGCGTGCGGCAGGCTGTTTCTTGAGTGACATTCCAGCTTCTATCCATGCCAGTGTTGCGGCTGTTTCATAAGCTGGGTACGCCTGTTTGCAGAATTCATATAAAATCACCCCGCGGCGTTCCTGACTCATGGGCTGGTCGGCCACTCCAAGTGTGATAAGATGTGCTAAAAAACGGTGCAGGAAATCGGGTTGCTCTACGATCAGGCGGCGCGTAATATCTTGCCAGACTGGGGTATTGTAGAATCCGTCGAGCAGACGCGACAACAGGTGTGCGGTTTGCAGTTCATCGGGAGTAATCTCTCTTGTTTCCAGTACTTCGTAGGGTGGAAAGGGAGAATACTTGATGCCCAGTTCGTCGGCACGGCGGCGCATCTCTGTACCCGGCAGCAGCTTCAGCGATTCAAGCTGGATCTCTCCGGCTCGGTAAGAGGCAAGTGTACGGACATCTTCGAATATCTCTTCCAGCTTGTAGAGCGGAAGTCCGGCAATCAGGTCGGCATGCGTTTCCATGTTGTTCAGCGAGCAGAGGTATTTCAGCCCCTCCAAGGCATCGGACAGCTTGCCCATACGACGGCTGGTTGTAAGTACTTCTTCGCGAAGACTCTGTATTCCGGCTTCCAGATGGAGCAGCCCCTGAGGCATACGTGCCAGTTCTGCTTTCAACTCGTCGGAGAGCAGGGCAGGGTGTATTTCCAGATGAAAGCGAATATCGGGAAATTCCAGAAACAAATCGAGCAGAGCTTTGGCGTGACGGCTGTTGTAATTGAACGTCCGGTCGAGTACACGGATATTACGGATGCCGTGACGATGAATGATGTGGATGCGTTCGCGAATGGTTTCGATTGGTAAGGTCCGGACAGGCTTTTCTCCTCCACTTACGCAGAAAGCACAAGTATTGAAGCATCCTCGTGTTGTTTCCAGTTGCACGAAAGGCTTGCTCCAGTTAAAAAAACGACTTGTTTCGGGAGGAACCAGTTGGTCGAAATCGAGTACACGTGCGATGCCGTTGTCGTGATAACTCCCGTCGGTTCTGTCAATATAACATAATCCGGTAATGTCTGTCCAGTTGTCGGGAGTATTCCAGCACTTCAGCCACTGGCTGACGGCTTCTTCTCCTTCTCCCCTGAATACACAGTCTACGAAAGGGTGACACCTTAGGAAGGTCTGGTTCTCTCCCAGAAATTCAGGCCCTCCCAGAGTGATGCAGCAATCAGGCAGTAACGCCTTGGCACGTGAAAGCACATGAAGTAACATTTCGTGATTGAACAACCAGCAGGTTGCTGCAATAATATCGGGTCGGCGCCGATAGATTTCTCCGGCAATCATGCCCGGATTTTCGTTGACTGTTGCCGATACGATATCCCATTCATAGGATGTTTCTTCAGAGAGCTGTGCATGTATGGCAGGGAGAGCTAAGGAAGAATGTGCATAAGAACTGTTCAAGTCGAGCCAGACTATCTTCATAAGTTAAGCGTAAGTATAAAAGAAATGTCATCCCAAACGTTTTCTATATTCACAGAAACGCTCAGGATGACATTGATTATGATAATAAAACTTTAATTACAGCAAGTATTGTGAGCTGATAGATTCGTTAGTCATCACGCGGCGAATTGTTTCAGCAAACATATCAGCGATAGAAAGCTGTTTAACTTTTGCGCAACGGTTTGAGTAAGGAATACTGTCGGTAAATACAAGTTCTTCCAACTGTGAGTTCTGAACACGTTCAGAAGCAGGGCCAGACATTACACAGTGTGTAGCAATAGCGCGTACAGATGTAGCACCAGCTTCTTTCATAATGTCGGCAGCCTTGGTAATAGTACCGGCTGTATCTACCATATCGTCGATAAGGATGACATTCTTGCCCTTTACATCACCGATAATTTGCATAGAAGCTACTACGTTTGCTTTTTCACGTGTCTTGTGGCACAGAACCAAAGGCACATCTAAATATTTGGCATACGTGCTGGCACGCTTAGAACCACCTACGTCCGGGGTTGCGATAACCAGGTTCTCCAAGTTCAAAGACTGGATGTAAGGAGCAAAAATAGTAGAGCCGTAGAGGTGGTCTACCGGAATATCGAAGAATCCCTGAATCTGGTCAGCGTGCAAGTCCATTGTAATCAGACGGTCGATACCGGCAACACTCATCAGGTTGGCTACCAGTTTTGCACCGATAGAAACACGCGGCTTGTCCTTACGGTCCTGACGTGCCCATCCGAAATACGGAACTACGGCGATGATACTCTTAGCTGAAGCACGCTTTGCTGCATCGATCATCAGCAAAAGCTCCATTAAGTTGTCTGAATTCGGGAAAGTAGACTGTACGAGGAATACGTGCTGTCCGCGAATAGATTCTTCGTAAGATACTGCAAATTCGCCGTCGGCGAAATGAGTAATGTTCATGTTACCCAGTGGGCATCCTAAACTGTTACAGATTTTTTCTGCAAGGTATCTCGAGTTTGTACCCGAGAACACTTTGAATGATGATGTTTCGCTCATTGTAATATTTTGATATATTGCCTAATATTTAAGTGCAAAGTTACGCCATTTCTTTAAGCATGGCAAATGAAATAAAAAAACTTTAATCTGCAAGTCGTTTCAGCTTCCTGAAATGTTCGATAAGGTTCTGGTAATTATAGTCGTGGTTGAGGTCGAACTTGTTCCAAAGTCCTCCCAGAATGGCCGCTCCTCCAAAACCGTAATCTTTCACTTGCAGGATATTGTCTTCATCGATGCCTCCCAGCGCAATGACACGTTTGTCGATTATGCCCTCCTTTGCTGCCTGACGAATCTGTTCAGGAGTATATTCGGCTGCATATCCTTGTTTGGAGATGCTGTCGAACACAGGACTGAGAAATACATAATCGAAATTTGCTTTCTTTTCTTTTACCTCTTCCAGCGAGTGGCAGGAGGTACTTATCTGCCCGGAATAATTGTCGGGTGCAACCGGATTACGATGATTTAGGTGAATTCCTTTGAGATTATATTCTTCTTTCAAATAAAAATGTCCATGTACTACGATACGTTTCCGGTACTTTTCCGGAATGAGGGTCAGCAGGCGTTCTGCATAAACCGGGGCGGTATCGGGCTTGCGCAGGTGAAGATAGTCGAGTCCTTCGTCGAAAAGCGTAGTTATAATCTTATCTTCCTCTACGAAATATGTAGGTTTGGTTATCAATATCAGTTTCATGTGAAAACATAATTGTGGCGCAAAGGTAGTAACATGTTTGTAATATTCCTAATGGTTTAAAGCAAAATCGTGTGCGTAACCATTGTTTTGAGGTCAATATGCCATAATTTGCCGCTTAAAACCTCGCCGTAACCGGTAATAACCTTTAAAACTTCGTTGGCTTGTGCGCAGCCAATCAAGCCGGGAGTTACTCCTAATACGCCTTTGGGAGGGGATGGCATGGATAACATTTCTTCTTCGTCGGGGAAAAGGTCACGGTAGTTTTTTCCTCCTTGGTAATTGAATACAGATACTTGTCCGTCGAAAGCTCGGATGGCTCCATAGACATACACCTTATTTAATAGGACACAGGTATCATTTATCAGGTAGCGTGTCTGAAAGTTGTCGCATCCATCGACAACGATATCGTACTGGCTGATGATTTCCTGAGCATTTTCTTTGGTCAGGCGTGTGGGATAGGCCTTGAATGTGATATGGCCGTTCAGCTTTTCCAGCCGTTGCTTGGCACAAAGAGCCTTAGGCATTCCAACTTCTGTTTCGTTGTATAAAATCTGCCGTTGCAGATTGGTTTCGCTCACGTTGTCGTCATCCATCAGTCCGATGGTACCGACTCCTGCACCGGTGAGGTAAGTAGCTATGGGGGACCCCAGTCCTCCTACGCCAACAATGAGTACTTTGGCTTGACTTAATAGGACTTGTCCGTTTTCTCCTATCTCTTCCAGTAAAATCTGACGATTATATCTTTCTTTTTCTTTCTCAGTTAGTTGCATAGCTGTTTCGTAGAAAAAGAAAGGCATCCGGATAGACTCATGATACTTTTTCCGGATACCTTTCATCTTGTTATTTCATTTCCTTTTGATTATTGGTTGGCGGCAACCGTACGATGCAATTGTGCGATGTGGTCGAATGAGGCATCCCAGTCTTTCCATACCGGTTCACGTCCGATAGCCTTGAGGGCTTTTTCAACTTCTACGGCTGTACGTTCGTCGCTGACGTGGAACTGTTCCAGTGCTTGCGGGTAAGTATAGTAACCTCCCGGCTCGGTTTTGCTTTCAGCACTCATGGTCGTTACCCCAAGTGTTGCCATGTGGTCACGGATATTGGCAGGTTCACGGGTAGAATAAGAGATATCTACATCGTGATCGAATATACGCATGGCAAATGTTACCTGAGCCAGTTCTTTGTCGCTCATGATGACATTAGGCTGGAATCCTTCATTCTCAGCCGGACGCATACGTGGAAAGTTGACACTATATTTTGTTTTCCAATAGTGCTTTTGCAGATAGCGCAGGTGATAAGCCATCATTGTTACATCTGTACGCCAGTCTTCCAGTCCGATAAGAACGCCCATGCCGATAGAGTGAACGCCAGCCTGTCCCATACGGTCAAAGCCGTTTACACGCCATTCGAATTTCGATTTCATGCCACGCGGGTGATAGATGTTGTAGCGTGCCTTGTTGTATGTTTCCTGAAAGCAGATAACCCCGTTCAGACCGTGGTTTACCAGTTCGGCATATTCTTCGGCCTTAAGCGGCATGACCTCTATCTTCAGATTTGAAAAATACGGCTTTGCCAGATCGAGAGCCTTTGCGATGTAAGGTACTCCTGCCTTTGCCGGATTTTCTCCTGTTACAATCAACAGATTTTCAAAAGGACCGAGTTTCTTAATGGCGCGGTATTCGTTCTCTATTTCTTCCGGCGTAAGGATGGTACGTGCCATCGGGTTACTGATATGAAAGCCGCAGTACACACACGAGTTGGTACATGAGTTGGTAATGTACAGCGGGATAAACATAGATATAGTCTTTCCGAAACGTTCTTCGGTGTATTTACGACTCAAATGTGCCATCGGCTCGAGAAATTTCTCGGCAGCAGGTGAAATCAGTGCCATAAAGTCGTCTACGTCGCAATGTGACTTTCCCAAGGCCCGTATAACGTCGGCTTCGGTTTTTGAGTAGATGGCTTTGGTGGTTTCTTCCCAGCTTATTTTTTCTAATTCGTCACTAAACATGATATTTATGGCTAGTTTTCAATTTCTTGTATACATTCCGCTATTTTTCAAGATAGCGGAATGGTTGGTTAATTAAATGATTACTTAAGATTCGATAAGTCGCGCGATAACTTCATTGCACAGAAGTTAGGCCCACACATGGTACAGTATTCACCATCTGTGTGACGACCTTCGTTAAAATATTCCAGCGCACGGTCCGGATCAAGACTCAGGTGGAACTGGTCGCGCCAGCGGAACTCGTAGCGTGCCTTACTCAAGGCATTGTCGCGTATCTGCGCACCCGGGTGACCTTTGGCCAGATCGGCTGCATGAGCTGCAATCTTGTATGTGATAACTCCGGTACGTACGTCTTCGCGGTTAGGCAATCCCAGATGCTCTTTCGGAGTAACGTAGCACAACATGGCTGTACCGAGCCAGCCGATCTGAGCGGCTCCGATAGCAGATGTGATGTGGTCGTAGCCAGGGGCGATGTCAGTTACCAACGGACCGAGGGTATAGAACGGTGCGTTATGGCAGTGGCTGATCTGGCGTTCCATGTTTTCTTTGATTTTGTGCAAGGGCACATGTCCCGGACCTTCGATGAATGCCTGTACATTCTTGGCCCATGCGCGTACAACCAGCTCGCCCATTGTATCAAGTTCTGCAAACTGGGCCTCATCATTCGCATCAGCAATGCATCCCGGACGCAGACCGTCGCCCAATGATACGGCAACGTCGTATTGGGCAAGTATATCACAAATATCGTCGAAATGCTCATAAAGGAATGATTCCTGATCGTGTACCAGACACCATTTGCTCATGATACTACCTCCGCGTGATACAATACCACACAGACGCTTGTCGGCAAGATGTACATTGTGGCGGCGTATACCGGCATGGATGGTGAAATAGTCGACTCCCTGTTCGCACTGTTCGATCAGTGTATCGCGGTAGATTTCCCACGTCAGGTCTTCTACTTTGCCATTTACCTTTTCCAGTGCCTGATAGATAGGCACGGTACCCACTGGAACCGGGCAGTTGCGTACAATCCATTCACGAGTTTCGTGAATGTTGTCGCCGGTAGAAAGATCCATCAGTGTGTCACCTCCCCATTTACAGCTCCATACAGCCTTGTCCACTTCTTCATCGATGCTGGAAGTTGTTGCCGAATTACCGATGTTGGTATTGATTTTTACCAAGAAGTTACGTCCGATAATCATCGGTTCCGACTCCGGATGATTGATGTTTGCCGGCAATACGGCACGTCCGGCTGCTATCTCGTCGCGTACAAATTCGGGAGTGATATATGTATCAATGCCAAGCTCTTTACAGTTCATGTTCTCGCGGATAGCTACATATTCCATTTCCGGAGTAATGATACCCTGTTTGGCGTAGTACATCTGCGTGCAGCATTTTCCGGCTTTTGCACGGTAAGGCAAAGCGATATGCTCGAAACGTAGATGGTCGAGCGAATGGTCGTCGCGGCGCATCTTGCCATATTCTGAAGTAATGGAAGGCAATTGCTCTACATCGCCACGTTCCAGAATCCAGCTTTCACGCATACGGGGAAGACCTTTCTTCAGGTCGATTTCAATGTTCGGGTCACTGAACGGACCACTTGTGTCGTAAACATAAACCGGCGCATTAGGAGTGGTAACCTTTTCTCCATTAACGATTGTTACGGTAGGAGTAAGGTTTACCTTCTGCATTCCTACTTTAATGAATGGGAAAAGCGTTCCTTGCATGTAAGCCTTTTCGGCATGTGCATATGCTCTTTTGTCTTTTTCTTTATCCATGAAGATATGTATTTATTCATTTAAAAATGATGTTAGTGGAGAAGAAGCAGAAGCTACGAGGTTTTCCGACTGGATACCTAATCCTGCTTCGTAGGCGCGTCTTCCGGCAATGACTGCTTCCTTGAAAGCTTTTGCCATTTCTACCGGATTGCCTGCTACGGCGATAGCTGTATTGACCAGACATGCTGATGCACCCATTTCCATTGCTTCTGCAGCATGGCTTGGAGCACCGATACCTGCATCGACAACAACCGGTACATTACTCTGCTCAATGATAATGCGCAAGAAGTCGCGTGTCTGCAATCCTTTGTTGGTTCCGATAGGAGCGGCAAGCGGCATGACAGTGGCTGCTCCGGCTTCTTCCAGGTGTTTACATAAAGTCGGGTCAGCCTGACAGTAAGGCAATACCACGAATCCCAGTTTCACCAGTTGTTCTGTTGCCTTCAGCGTTTCAGTAGAATCAGGCAACAAGTAACGCGGATCCGGATGAATTTCCAGTTTCAGCCAGTTGGTTCCGAAAGCCTCACGTGCCATTTGTGCGGCAAAAACTGCTTCTTCGGCAGTACGTACGCCTGAAGTGTTAGGCAATAGCTGTATATGCGGATGAATAATATGGCGCAGCATGTCGTCTTCCTTGTTTTCGAGTTCGATACGTTTCATGGCAACTGTTACCATTTCAGTACCTGATGCCAGAATGGCATCTTCCATGAGTTGATTTGAATTGAACTTGCCGGTTCCCAGAAACAAGCGGGATTCAAATTCTTTTCCGGCAATAATAAGTTTTTCCATTGTATTTATTTTGTTTGAGTTTTAAAAAATAGACATTTATTGTTGAGCCGTCTGCTTGGATAGCCGGATAGCTTCGAGTATGCGATGCGTTTCATCTGCCGGATTGTCTGCCCGTAGAATTGTTCCACTCAGGGCAATGCCTGTAACTCCGGTTTGCATGATAGCAGGAATATCATCGTAGGTAATACCTCCGATAGCAACAATTGGCAGATTGATGCCGGCAGCTTTCATCTGTGATACGATGGAAGCATATCCTTCCAGTCCAAGAATTGGGCTGAGATTCTTCTTGGTTGTTGTAAAGCGGAACGGACCGCACCCGATGTAATCGGCTCCTGCCTGATAGTGCATCTGTACGTCTTCGAAAGTGTTTGCTGTTCCTCCGATGATAAAGTCTTTGCCCAGAATTTGTCTTGCTTCGGCAATGGGCATATCCTTTTTCCCCAGATGAACCCCGTCGGCATGCAGCTCTTTTACCAGTTCCACCTGATCGTCGATAATGAAGGTGGCTCCGTATTCCTTACATAACGCCTGTACACGGACAGCTTCCGTACGGACTTCTTCGGGAGTGGCATCTTTCATTCGCAATTGAATCCAGCGGCATCCGCCCTCGAGCGCCATGCGTGCTGAATCATAATAAGAATACCGGTCGGTAAAATGTGTGATAAACTGTAAATCCATTGCCTTATCCTCCGCATGCAGCTTTAATGATAACCAGACTGTCGCCTTCCTGTATTACCTGTTCTGCCCACTGGCTGCGAGGTATCATGCGATTGTTCAATGCAATGGCAACGCCCTGCGACGGTAAATCCAATTGCACGGCCAAAGCTGAAATAGTATTTCCTGTGGTAAGTTCCACCTCTTTGTTGTTGACTTGTACTTTCATAAATGTTGATGTGTTAGTGAAAGTAATAACAAAGAGTTGTCCCGGAAGCCGGAGAAGATATATAGACGAATAACAATCCCTTCGGCGGTACTAACCGCATCAGGTGCTTAGGGTATAATCTCAGCCCGTCGAAAAAGGGCACCCCTTTGTTTTACTTGCGGACAAAGATACACTTTTTGATGTATATCTTTATCATTTTTACATTGTTTTTCTTTTATTTTTTTGCGACTGCTGAAATCCGTATATCTGTAATTCGGGTTATATTTCCCGCAAAATGGTTAGAAGGCAATTGAAACAGAAGTTTTATTTTTGCATCGTCATTAAAAATAGAATATTATGTATATTGAAAAAATCAATTCTCCTGCCGATGTAAAGGTACTGTCTGTAGAGCAAATGGAAGTGCTGGCCACTGAGGTGCGTCAGGCTTTGTTGCATAAACTGAGTGAACATGGAGGTCATATCGGCCCTAATCTGGGCATGGTAGAAGCAACCATTGCTTTACATTATGTATTCAATTCTCCATACGACAAGATTGTATACGATGTGTCACACCAGAGCTATACGCACAAAATATTGACCGGAAGAAAGGAAGCCTTTCTGAATGTCGCCGATTATGATAAGGTGTCCGGTTATACGAATCCGCAGGAAAGCGAACACGATTTCTTCACTATCGGACATACTTCGACGTCTGTCAGCTTGGCTTGCGGACTGGTGAAGGCGCGTGACCTGAAGGGGGATAGCGAAAATATTATTGCCGTAATTGGTGACGGCTCTTTGAGCGGAGGAGAGGCTTATGAGGGATTGAGCAATGCGGGAGAGAACGGGACAAACATGATTATCGTGGTAAACGATAACGAGATGTCTATTGCCGAAAATCATGGAGGATTGTATCAGAACCTGCGTTTGTTGCGTGAAACAGAAGGTAAAGCGGAATGTAATTTCTTCCGCTCACTGGGATTGGATTACATGTTTGTGAAAGACGGAAATGATATTGCTTCGCTGATTGCAGCCTTTAAGGCAGTAAAAGATACACCACGTCCGGTTGTGGTTCACATTCACACCTTGAAAGGAAAGGGATATTTACCGGCTGAAACCCACAAGGAACAATGGCATTGGGGAATGCCTTTCGATTTGAAGACAGGAGCTCCTAAGTTTGATTTTTCAGGAGTGGAGGATTATTCCGACCTGACTGCGAAGTTTTTGCTCGATGAGATGAAGAAAGACAAGTCGGTGGTAGCCATAACATCCGGTACTCCTTCTGTTATCGGGTTTACTCCTGAACGCAGACAGCAGGCAGGACGTCAGTTTGTCGATGTGGGTATCGCCGAAGAACATGCTGTTGCGCTGGCTTCCGGTATTGCAGCCGGTGGCGGAAAGCCCGTCTATGGAGTATACAGTTCGTTTATCCAACGCACTTACGATCAGCTTTCTCAGGATTTGTGCATCAATAATAATCCGGCTACGATTGTTGTCTTTATGGGAACCATAGCAGGAATGAACGATGAAACTCATCTGGGTTTCTTCGATATTCCGTTGATTTGCAATATTCCCAACATGGTTTACTTGGCACCGACTTGTAAGGAAGAGTATTTCGCTATGCTGAAATGGTCTATTTATCAGAACAAATATCCGGTTGCCATTCGTGTTCCGGGAGCATCTGTCGTTTCCGGCAATCAGGAATACGATACCGATTACAGCGATTTGAATCACTATAAGCTGGTTCGGAAAGGAGAGAAAGTCGCCATTTTAGGATTGGGAGCATTCTATTCGCTGGGAGAAGCTGTTGCCAAACGTCTGAAAGAGGAATCTGGAATAGAAGCAACATTGATAAATCCACGTTATATTACCGGGCTGGATGTTGCAATGCTGGAAGACCTGAAACAGTCCCATTCGTTGGTTGTAACCTTGGAAGACGGCGAGATAGACGGTGGATTTGGTGAAAAGATTGCTCGTTTCTATAGTGATTCGGACATGAAGGTCTTGACTTACGGTGTGCGTAAAGAGTTTGCCGACCGTTACATTACAGAGGAACTGCTGAAGGAAAACCGGTTGACTGACGTTCAGATAGTAGAAGATATCTGTAAACTTTGCTGAAGTCTGTCCGGACAGGCAATATAAAGAAAAGACTATGCCACACGTCTGATGTCGGCATAGTCTTTTATCTACCAACAGGTTTCAGCATTTTTTTCTATTTTATCCATTCTTTTCCCAGACTGAGTGTACAGAGTGATTCTATACGGATAGTGAAATCACCAAGACTGTTGGGGATATAAGGATAAAGTTGCGGGTTCGAATCAGAGTAGGGCAGGTATTGCACCTTGATAACCCGGATAGTACCTTGTGTATCGTAACGTCCGTCGTTATTGTCCACCATATATAATGTATCAACGAATCCTGCATCGTCAAAGGTGACTCCCCATAGCGTAACAGCGTGTGTCGACCATCTTTTCCCTAAATTAATGATGAACAAGATACCTTGTTGCGATGATAACGCCTGCTTTATAATTGCGTTGAAACCTTCGCGTGTCAGGTCGTTTCCTACATATTCTTTGCCCAGTGAATGAGTTCCCAATTGTTCGCGGAAAAATCCTGCTGCCGGATCTGTAGGATCAGTATCATATATCCGGTTGTGAAATACCCCGTTGAAGAACCAGTTTATAGCCTTTAGCGGATAATTTCCCTGATTGGGGAAATGATTCTTGTATAGTTGGAAAATCTCACTATGCAGCATATCGACCGGCATAGCCCGTGGTCCCTTGTATGCCTTGACAGCTTCTGTTTCACGGTTCTGTTGCAGCCACCAGTGAATCAGGTTGGATGTTGCGGCAGCCCAGCACATCAGTCCGTCGCCTCCGGCTGTTACGTCCGATGGATCGATTTTGTTGCAGTCGAACCATCCGCAGTCTTTTACCCATTTCAGTTGCGTATGGTCTATGTTCCATTGTTCGGGAGCAGGCTCTTTTATCCCATATATCCATTGAGTCTTTCCGGCAAAGTTGTCGGTTGTACCTCCCTTTTGTACATTGATACGGTAAGTTATTTCTTTACCAGCTTCCAAAGCCTCAAAAGGTTTTCCTTCCAGTGTTTCGGGTACCGGCACAATTGTTTCTTTTCCTGCTATGCGGATGCGTATCCACCCTTCCGGACGCAACTTATTTGTCGCCTGTGGACATAGCAATGCCGTCCATCTTGCATTGTCCGCTTGCTGGGCAGGTGTAATCCACTGATAGTCGGACGGGGCATTCAGCGTGCCGTCTGATAAGTCGAATGGTAACAGGCGAGGAGCATGTATCTGAATTTCGGCTTGCTGTAATTGTTCCGTTGGATAGGAATCATCCTTACTTTCCAGTACGATGTGCAGCCGGTTTAGCGCATGAGTAAAATTCAGTTGTACTTTTTCTCCCGATTGGGCATGGGTTTTTGCAACCAGTAAATCGGAATGGCGGTAACCTTCTTCCTGCTGGTCAGCTTCGAGTGTATGAACATAATTGGATGAAATCTGGCTTGCCTCATAAAGCCGATGCATGGAAGCAACGTGCCATGCTGTGAACTCCACCTGCTCTCCCAACTCTTTCCAGTATATATCGGGTTTCCATGTCCCGTTTTCCAGATGCAGTGTATAGTGTTGAGAATGTCCGCTGGTGATGTCTTGTGCGTATACCAGTATGGTGTCACCTTCTTCGAAATGGCCGCTGCCATCAGTATGTATAACGGCTCGTGAGCCTTGTAGCGATATATTCCATTCTACCTGACTGCCGGAAGTTTGCATTGCTTCGTTTTCTGGAAAATTTCTGTTACACGAAGCAATGCAAAAACTCAGCAAGCAGATTTTTAGAAAAGCAGTTAAGCGTAAAACCCTATTCATCATTAAAACTGTTCCTTGGTATGTATAAGTTATGTTGCCTTTATGAAGATGGAACAAAAGATGGCTTGAAAAGGGTTTTTCTTTGTTGTGGTTTTAATATTAATTATGAATTTCCGCTTCTGCTTCCGGCGTCTGCCTATTTATTTCTTGTGACTGTATAGAGTACTTTACCGTCTTTGTTTATCATGTGCAGGTTCAGTACCTTCTTGTCGGCTGTTATCAGTGAGAATCCGGTTTCACTGCTACAGAACTTTGTACCGTCGATTGGTTTAACCTCACGGCCCAGTGAACCGGAAGTGTTTACAACATAGTCGATAGAACTGTTCGGCTGGCGGACATGCTGGAAGTTATGTATGTGTCCGCATAAGTACATATCTACATTTTTATGCTTGCGGAGCACTGTGTCCAGACGTTTCTGCAAGTCGGTACGTTCGGATGTACTTTTGTCTGTATCTGCATAAATAGGGTGATGGCCCACTACCAGTACCCAGTCTTCCTTGGCCGTTGTAAGCACTGAGTCTATCCATGCCAGTTCCTTGTTCATGTCCTGTTTGCAGGCATCAGGATATTTTTCCGTATCTTTGCGGTACTTATCCAGTAAGGGTGCTGTATCTACCATGACCAGGCGGACTGTCACGCCGTCATTTTCCTCTACGCGTGTATAGTAGCGGTCGGGCATTCTCCAGCGTGCACTGACATTGCTGTAGTCGATGACAGCTTGTGTGTTACCACGATATTCATGGTTGCCCAATACAGGATACCAGGGAATCATCAGGTCCGGATGGCTGTAGATAAGCTCGTAGTTCGTCATCCATAACGGATCGTTTACGCTGCGTACACCTTCAAAGTGGTGAACATCGCCGGCAGCTACCACAAATTCGATGTCGACATTTTCTGCCATTTTGCCCATCAGTTCGGCTATCGGTTTCTGGTCATAGTAACCATTTCGTCCCAAGTCGTTGGCCAGGATAAAATTGACAGGCTTTTCCAGCTTTTTCCATTCTGTTGCATTTTGAGCAAATCCGCTTATAGCGGCGAGAGCCACACACAGTGTGATAAATGTTTTCTTAATTGAAGTCATAATAAGTTGTTTTTTTATACCATGCAAAGTTCGATGCAGATTCTGAAAAAAATATGAATTATGCATCCTAAAAGATGATTTTTTTTAGAAAAGAAAAGGTCCGAAACTTTGGAATAGCCCCGAACCTTTCTTATTTGACAAAGTTTAATTTATAAATTAGAAATGATTATTTCGTTCCGTAAGCACCATAACGAGCTTCAACAGCAGGAGAAGTATAAGTCTGTCCGTTGACTTTCAAACCTTCTGTTCCGAAATAAGGAGCCATTGCTTCATCGTTTCCATCGTAAGCACCTGTCAGGACTGGAGAATCAGCTTGTACATGGAAGTCCCATGCATCCTGATAGATATAATCGGTCAGCGCTACATCGTTGATAGGGAAGTTGACAAATTTCGGATCATTGACTGCACATTCTGCTTCGCTCTTGGTAATAATGCTGTGTGCATCTACTACACCTTCATAATAGTTCTTGTGCTTGTAAGCATATCCTTCCCATGAGTAAGCTACACCCGATTCGTCTTCGAATACAATATCACTTTTCTGAGTTCCTGAAGCATAGTAATTATAGTCGATAACCGACTGGCTGCAATATCCTTCATCCGGATTGTTTGGCTGATCATAGTTAGGAGTCATGGCTCTGAACTTACAGTTTACCATCAAGTTGTTGAATACATTGACCAATGCATTCTTTTCTGCGTAGACACATCCGCCTTTTTCTCCGTCACGGCGCCATCCGGCATTGATGATTGTATTGTTATAAGCCTGAATCTTTGCCATATTGCGGTCTTCACTCTGACCAGAACTTGACAGCTTCAAGCCGTTGGTATTCGGGCTGAACATTACGTTTCCTGCGACATCGACTACACAACCTGCTTTAACATTTACTGCTTCGGCACCATCATATCCGTTGGCTGCGAAAATATTGTTAGCAATGATGGCGTTACCTCCCATCAGGTAGATACCATCCGACCAGCCGTTACGCAGAATAGAATTTGTAATGACATAGTGACCGTTGATATTGTCTGTTGTAATTTGCGGATAAGCATCGTCACCGGCTGTATAGATATTTGCATTGGCAGCAGGAGAGCCACTGATAACCTGACCACCTGTATATTCAATAATGGTATGGTCTATCAGCATTTCTGCACAGGTTGAAGTAGCTACGATACCTCCCCACAATCCGGCCAGGGCATTTGCTTCTGTACGTTCATCTTGTGGAACAGAGAATAAAATCGGTTTTTCGGCTGTTCCTTCGCAATAAAGGTTACCGTTTACTGTGAATTCAACAGGAGCATGGTTGGCACCAACTCCGTCTGTGCTTACGATAATCTGTGCTCCTTCTTTGATGATAAGACTTTTGCCTTCGGGAACTGTATAGTGATTGGTTAGCGTTACGACTGTATCAGCAGGCCAGACAATGACATCGTCATTACTTTCGTTGCCGTTTCCTTCCGGGGTTTCTGTGTCATTTCCATTCGAAACGGTATCGTCTTCCGAACAAGCTGCCATGAAAGACAGTGCAACCAAGGCTGTTCCAGCCAATAAATAATTCTTCAGTTTCATGTTGTAATAATAATTTTGTTATTAGTGTTTAATCTTTAGTTAGTTATAATTTGTATCTGATTCCTATCATGATTGATTGTCCGTGCCATTCCTTACGTTCGATTACGTTGCCGTCTTTACGTTCTGACTTTACAGTTTCTGTTTGCGGACTGTTTTGGATGAATCGAAGCAAAGGGGTATCCAGTAAGTTGGACGCTTTGGCAAAGATGCTGATGCCATTCTTGAAACTCTTTTCAACGGAAGCATCCAGTTGCATGTAACCGTCTTCCCAGATATCATCGTTGTACCAGTTGGAAATATCGCTCAGGCGTTTTCCTGTATAGCTTCCGGCGATTTGTCCTTCCCAGCCGTATTTGGTACTCTTGAAGAGCAGGGACAGATTGGCTACGTGGGCAGCCTGTCCGAACAGCGGGCGGGTCTGTGAAATACTCTTTACGTCATTGCCTTCCATGATACGCTTGTTTGTGGTGATGGAAGAATGTGTGTAAGTATAGTTTGCCTTGATTCCGAACCAGTTGAAGTATTTCATGATATCTACTTCCACGCCCAGGTTGGTAGCATTACCAAAGTTCATCGGTTTGTAATAAGTATCTTGTCCCTCGTTCAGCAAACCATATTCAATCGGGTTCTTCAATCTTTTATAGAACATGCCCACCATGAACTGTTCGGATGTTTTGGGAAAGAATTCATAACGCAAGTCGATGTTGTCGGCTACTGTATGTTTCAGGTCGGGATTACCTTTTTCCTTATAGTCTTCGTTGATGATGCTGTAAGGTACAATTTCGAAGAAACTCGGGCGGTTGATGGAACGTGCGTATGAGAAACGCAGGTTGGCATTTTTGTGTACTCCGTATTTTACGTGAAAACTTGGCAGTACATCGGTATATTTCTGGTTGCCTTCCGGATCCGCATTATCGGTAGGAAACTCCAGTACATATCCCTGATTGGTGTGTTCCATACGTACTCCTGCAATGAACTCCCAGTTGCGGTAAGTATATTTTGCCATTCCGTAGGCTGCACCGATTTTTTCCGTCGCATCATAGTTCAGCGGATCGGTGATGTTTCCGTATTTTTGTGGAGTAAACAGAATTTCATCGTAGTTGTTCCAGTCCTCGCCCTGATACTGTGGATCTTTCGCTCCTGTAGCAGAGTTGAACGTATATTCATTGAAGAAGCTGTTGCGCTTTTTGTCGCGGTACATACATCCTGCCGAGAAGTCGAATACAGAACCGTTGTCCAGTTTCAGTTTGTACATCAGGTCTACATAGCCCGTTTTATCCTTGTCGGAATTATGTTCCCACCGACGGGTAGCTGCTCCCGAGGTCTGGACATGGCTTCCTTGCATAAAGATTTCTGTATTGTCAGGGGTTTCGCTGTAAGCTTTCGAAATGACGGCCGACCAGTTCAGGCGGAGAGCTCCGTCGTCCAGAAAAGCATGTTCTCCCTTCAGGGTAGAATTGATGATGTACTGGTGGTTCCATTTCATACGTACCGAGCCTTCCTCGTCGTCGTGGCTGTCACGAACTTCGGCCTCGCGCATGTCCATGTAACCGTTGTACCATGTCAGTTTATGGTTGGCACTGATTTGATAGTCCAGTTTGGCATGTGCCCCGATTCGTGTCTGCTGGGAAGAATAGTTACGGTATTCGATGCCATTGTGTGTGGTTCCCGGCTGGTAATACAACTGACTTTCCTTGCCTCGATAGGTGTTCAGGAAACTTCCTGCAAGCATTACACCCAGTTTGTCCTGAAAGAAACGGTCGCCGTAAGACAGTCCGGCTGTCAGGTCGGGCAATGGCTTTTTCCATGTCATGTGCAGATTGTCGGTTGTGAAATTATCCATTGTCACCCGGTTGTCTTCCGGTTTTCCCATCTGTTCGTAGGGTGACTGCTTGACGATTGCTCCATGATTGAACGACTGGAAGTCGCGGTCGAAATACATGGCGTTGTATCCGGTTGAAACATTTGCTGTAAACTGTCTTTCGGAAGGGGCATCCTTCATAATCAGATTCACGGCACCGCCGATTCCGTCACCTTCCATGTTGGCAGTAAGCGACTTGGTTACTTCCAGTCGGTCCAGCATTTCCGACGGGAAAATGTCCAGCGGAACAAAACGGTTCTTGTTGTCCGGACTCGGAATCTTTACTCCGTTTATCAGTGTATAGTTGTAACGTTTGTCCATACCGCGAAGAATAGCGTACTGACCTTCGCCGCTGCTGTTACGTTCGATGGTTACACCCGACATACGCTGTATTACGTTTGCTACTGTAATATCCGGTGAAAGTTCGATAGCCTTGGCACTCATCACGTTTACCACGTTCATGGCCGAGCGCTCGATACCGCGTGCTCCGGCTTCCGTACGTCCGGGATTGCTTGCTGCCACCGTAACACCTTCCAGTACGACGTCGTCGCTTTTCAGGGGAATGACGATTTCTGTATCCTTACTTCCAATCTCTATTTCACATTTCTTATATCCCACGTAGGAACATACCAGTGTATACTTGGGACGTGCTACCGACAGGTTAAAGCTTCCGTCCATTCCCGATACTGCACCTTTACCGGGCTCTTCTTTAATAAGAATGGAAGCTCCGATAATTTCCTCGCCTGTCTGTGCGTCTGTTACTTTACCTTTTATGTCTCTTGCATGGATGTTTGTAGTCGCAAGAAGTAGTAAACCTAATACCAAACTTGATTTCATCTGTTTTTTTTATTTTGACGCTGCAAATGTATGCCTTGTGTTTTTCATGGTGGTTTCGGCGATATTTCAAAAATAATACAAAATGGAATTTGGGGAGTTTTGTACGTTTTTATTGATGTCTGAAGAGGGCGAAAAAAAACATGCCGACGTTTTCGGAAAAACGTGGGCACGTTTTAGGGAAAACCTCGGCATGTTTTTTTAAAATTTGTACAAAAAATAAGTGAAACGTCAGCATCTTTTTTTTAAGAGCTGAAAACGCCTTCAGAACAGGCTGTAGGGCTGTTCCGGCTTAGTCGTCGGATTTGGATACGGCTACGGGCAGTTGTATGTTTTTTTCTACCTGCATCCAGTAGTTGTATACATCTTTCCAATGGTAGTAAGGTGCCATGTCTGTATCTACCGGCAGTGTGACTTCACGTTCGTTGAGCAGGATTTTAACCAGAATATCGTCATTGCCGGGCTTGCGGAAGAAGATAAGCTGGATGTTTCCACACATCGGGATAATCCGGTAGGTGCGGTAAGTATCGGCTATTTTCTGCCAGTCGGTCGTGGCGCAAGTCAGCTTGTTGATACCCATCAGGGCAGCCAGTGGGGCAAGGTTCGTATCGTGTCCGTAGCGTAAGGTCACGCAGTTTTTCTTCGAGGCGATGACTGTATCGGCTGTCTCGATGAAATTCTTCAGCAGGTTACGTTCCAGCTTGTACATGCACGAGCCGCTCAGCGGAGAAGCTCCTTTTTCGTAATACCACTCAAAGTTGTTGCGTTGCCACAGGTCGTAACGTTCACGAGGAGTAAACAGGAAAGAAAGGTCTTTCTGCTGGTAGCTGCTCTGGCTGATACCGTCGAGTTCGAATAAATCCTGCATCAGTTGTACGGGATTCTTTACGCTGTCTGGTTCTACAAACAGTTGTTTCATCAGGCGTTGCGGATGAACATACACACTGTCGGCAGCACGGTATACACTGTCGGCGTTGGCCAGATGCATTTCTTCGTATGTCGGATTCTTATATTTTATATAATAAGCGTCGTGTTCGCTGGCATCCGTTGTAATGGTCAACTGCGGATTCAGTCCTTTCAGTTCCACGCATGCGGCAGCCATCGAGAGAAATGCGCGTGTCTTATACGTAGACCGTGCATCGACATGCGTACCGTTCGAAAATACTTGCGGGTAGTTGGCGTACATACGCTGTATCAGTTCCCGGTGCTGCTGTGCACCTTTGGGAGTCAGTTCACCGTATCTGCCTTCGGCTTCCGCAGCCAGCTTTTCGATAATGCTCAGGGCACGCTTGCCGTCGGCTGTAAGTTGATTCCGCTGTGCCGCTTCTCTCAGAATACTCAGGGGTACGTCGTATTTTTTCTTTTTGGTGAGGTAGCGTGAACCGTGGCGGGCAAAGGTGGAAATATAAAAAGGTGTATAGCCTTCGGGGGCGGGAGTGAGCGATGTTTCCGGTGCCTGATAGGCATAATATTTGCCGGCAGCAAGTGCTGGATTGGCATTGATTTCCTCGAAAGCGCTTTGGGCTATTGCCGGAATAGATATGAATCCGGCCAGTAACATAGAAATAACTGTTTGTTTCATTTGATTTTTTTCGATTGGTTCAGCATGCAAAAATAAGGGCTTTCCTCCCATAACCATATATTTGTCCGGAAGAGATTGCTGTCTTGGCGATGAATGAAACAGAGGTGTAATATGAATGTAATAATGAAGGAAGCCGTTTCAAACAAGGAATTCCCTGTTTGAAACGGCTTTATATGGGCGATGTTTGTGTAAACAGATTTTGTGCCGGTAATCGTTTGTACTCCTTATTTATATATAAGGTATCTGATAAAAAGGTAACCTCCGAACACCTGCAAGGCCATGCCCGGCAGTCCGATTCGGAAATCTTGCAGTGCTGTATGAAGACTGCCGCTCAACAGCCATTCTCCCAGCGTGCCAGTTACCTGATAGAATGCTACTACCAGCAACAGAAGAAGTACGGAAACCTGTTTGCTGCGGTGTGCAATGTATCCGGCTCCGGCGGCAAGGAGTACAGATTTCATCAAGATGGCAGGGAGCACGGCGGGAGCGGGCATTCCGAACAGCCAGGAGTTGACCAGCGGAGAGGCTATGGCTGTCAGCAGTCCGGCTTTCCATCCATATTTGTAGGCACCGATGAGCGTGAAGAAATAAATGGGCAGCCACGTGGTTCCTCCTGCGGGGAAGAGGTGGAACAACTGAGGCAGTACGACATTCCCGGCTACGAACATCAGCGCAGTCAGGTAAGTCTGTATCTCATTGTAATCCAATAAATAAAGTTTTACGGTCGATTTCATGATATGTCTTTGTTTTAAATATGATTCTTGTTTCTGAGTTGTGCGACAAACGCTTTGATGGCAGGAAACATTTCTTCGGGAGTATTCAGATCCTTGCAGGCTGTTTCCAGCGGACATCTTCCGGTTTTGTCACGGTTGACGATGAAGGGTGTTTCTTCCTTAAAGTCAGTCGGGATGCCGGCTGCGCGCAATACGGAAAGAGCTGAAGAGCTGATGACATCGGCATATACCTCTTTCATCTTTCCCAGCACGATGAGGGCGGCAGCCCCTTTCCCGATAACCTTGTCGGCTATGCGGGCACCTTGCATGAACTCCTTCTCGTTTTCGTACAAATCGTACAGGTCGGCTACTCCGCGACGGGTGAAGGTACGGATTTTTTCTTCCTTTTCTATTACGCACGAATAGCCTCCCGTATGTAATGTTTCAATCAGTTCTTCCATCGGGTTACAACGTTTCTTGCTTGAGCTGTTCTACATACTGGTCGATGCGGTGCAGTTCTTTCGGTATGTCGATGGACTGCGGGCAGTGAGGTACGCACTGGCTGCACCCGATGCAGTGGCTTGCCTGACGCAACTTCGGAACACTTCGGTCGTAACCTACCAGGAAGGCGCGCCGTGCCTCGGCGTAATTCTCGTCGAGCTTGCTCTTTGGCATATACCCTTCGTTCACACATTTATTATAATGAACGAGGATGGCAGGTATATCGATGCCGTAGGGGCAGGGCATACAATATTTGCAGTCGTTGCACGGAACGGTAGGGTAGCGTAGCATTAGCTGGACTGTTTCTTCGAGGAAGTCTTTTTCTTCCTGTGTCAGCGGTACAAGCGGCGAATAAGTACGTATGTTGTCTTGCAGATGTTCCATGTAAGTCATACCGCTCAATACCGTCAGCACCTTTTCGGGTGAGCCGGCAAAACGGAAAGCCCACGAAGCTACACTGCCTTCAGGATTGCGTTCTTTCAAACGTGTGAACACGTGTTCCGGAATATTCGAGAGTCGTCCGCCCAGCAACGGTTCCATAACGACTACCGGAATGTTTCGTTTGCTGACTTCGCTGTACAGATAGTCGGCATTGATGTTGTTGCCCGACGCATGTTTCCAGTCGGAATAGTTGAGCTGTATCTGTACAAAATCCCAGTGTACCTTGTCGTGCAAGGCAAGTGCCTTGTCGAATTCCTCCTTGACGCCGTGAAACGACCATCCCAAGTGTCTGATTCTTCCGGCTTCGCGCTCTTTCAGCAGGAAATCCAGCAGCCCGTTGTCGAGAAAACGTCCTTCCAGACCTTTCTTACCCGGTGCACCCAGCATGTGAAGCAAGTAGTAGTCGATGTAATCTACTTGTAGTTTCTCCAGTGAATTATGGTACATCTTTACTCCAAAGTCATAGTCAGAGTTCGAGAAGTTAGACATCTTCGTCGCAACAAAGAACTTTTCCCTCGGATGACGTTTCAGGGCAATACCCGTCGATGTTTCCGACCATCCTTGCACATATACAGGGGCCGTATCGAAATAATTCACCCCGTGTTCGATGGCATAATCCACCAGCCGGTTCACTTCTTCCTGATCGATGACATTACCTGTGCCGTCGGGGGCAGGGAGTGTCGGCCAGCGCATGCATCCATATCCTAACAGAGATACCTTATCTTTATATGGAGGAAAGTTGCGGTATGTCATTTTACCGATTGGTACCGGAGTATTTCCTTCTTTTTCCGTGTCTTTTTTAGGCGAACATCCGTAAAGCGAGGCAGTTGCTCCCAGTGTACTGATGCCTACAATCTTCAGAAAATCCCTGCGGTTAATATTGTGTTGTTTGTCCATTTTCCTATAAATTTTTGAAAAGAGTTAGCCTGAAAAATAAATTAAATCACACGATGATGTTCGTGCCCTTCCACATAAATGGCGCTGAATGGACGTGCCGGACAGAGGTTTTCGCAGGCTCCGCAACCGATACAGCGCTCGGTGTTGACGGCGGGAATCTTGAGCGATTCCGGATTTCCGGCTTCCGATGGAATCATGGAGATGGCATTTACCGGACAGTGGCGTGCACAGTTGCCGCATTCCTGCTTGTCGGTAAGTGGAATGCAGTAGTCTTTTACCCATACGGCATGTCCGATTTGAATGGATGATTTCTCGGCTTTGTCTATTTTAAGAATAGCTCCTGCGGGACAGACTTCCGAACATTTGGTACATTCCGGGCGGCAGTAACTGCGTTCGTAAGACATGGTAGGTTGCATAAAAGTATCGAGCGACTGCGATGGACGCAAGACTTCGTTAGGACATGCCGATACACACAACTGGCAGGCAGTACAATGCTGCTGCATGTTGCGTGCGCTTTGTGATCCCGGAGGAGTAATCGGCGTCTGGCGCTTCGGCGCTTTCTTCTCGATGATGTCTGCCAGTCCGCCGTCCATCTTGATCTTTTCAGCTTTTTCGGCAACTTGTGCCTGAATGGAAGAGGTCAGCAGAAGCAGGGAGCTGGTAAGAAACTCTCGTCTGTTCTCGCCTTTCGGCTGGGCAGCCGGTTGGCCTTCGGCCTTTTTAGAGTAAGCAAACCGGTAGTGGATAGCATCTTTCTTGCATTTTCCGATGCAGTTCATACAAGCCACACACCGGCTGTGGTCTACCTGATAATTGTCAGTATCGATACACGATGCCTTGCAGTTGCGGGCACACAGCGTACACTTGTTGCATTTCTCCTTATCGATACTGATGCGAAACAAGGAGAAGCGTGAAAGGAATCCCAAGATTGTACCTACCGGACAAATGGTGTTGCAGTAAGTGCGGCCGTTTCTCCATGCCAGAACAATGACGAGCACTGCCATTGCTATGGCTATAATAAAGGTAGGCAGGCTTTTGAGCCATACATCTGTGCGGTAAAACGTATAACTGTCTATCCGTTCCGCAATGGCTGCGAGCAGGTTGTTGCCCCAGATCCATACAGGCTGGAAAACATTATTGGCTATTCGTCCGTAAATGCCATACGGGTCGAGCAGTGCAACAAAGGCATGTATGCCGGCAATGAAAGCGACTATCAGCAAAATAAGCATGACATACCGCAGCCAGCTCTTGGGCTTGGAATAGGTGTAGGGCATTTTTTTCTTCCCTTTGCCTATGCGCGCCACAATGTCCTGAAAGACTCCCAACGGACAGATGACCGAACAATAAATACGACCGCCTACCAATGTAAGCAAAACCAAGAATAAAATGCCTCCGGCGTTGAGTGCCAGTACCGCAGGTAGAAACTGTATCTTGGCCAGCCAGCCGAACCAAAGATGCAAGATGCCTGTAAAGTCTACGAAGAGTAGCGTAATGAGCAGGAAACAAATCGCTGCCAGTATCCTTCTGATTTTCCGTAGCATGATTTTGATTTTTAAGATTTACTTGCCAAAACTGTTTGATAGCAAAAGTACGAAAAATCTTGTATGGGCGAATATTTGTCACAAAGAAATTAAAAAATATATCATATATTCATGGAAATGTTGAAAATACCGTAAAAATATAACTCTGTGGCAGTGGCGGATAAAAGGAAAAGTCGTAGAAAGTGCTCTTCTGCATTTGGACCAATGTGCAGACGGGCTGCGAAAACATGCTTTTATGTCTTTTATTTAAAAACAATCTAAATAACTTGCATAGCATGTTTCAATGATATATCTTTGCGGAAAATAAAAACAAACATGAGGTTATCTGAACTACAAACTGGAGAAAAGGGCGTAATCATCAAGGTAATGGGACATGGAGGCTTTCGTCGTCGTATTATCGAGATGGGATTTGTTAAAGGTAAAACAGTAGAAGTCCTTTTAAATGCTCCCTTAAAAGACCCTATCAAATATAAGATTATGGGGTACGAAATATCACTTCGCCGGCAAGAGGCTGCTATGATTGAAGTGGTAAGTGAAGAAGAAGCACGCGAATCTATGCAGGAAACGCATTTCCATAATCCGATAGCTGAAGATATTCCCGTATCTGAAGCAAAACTGAAAGAAATAGCAAGTGGAAAGCGCCGTACGATAAACGTAGCACTGGTCGGCAATCCGAATTGTGGAAAAACATCACTCTTTAATGTTGCTTCCGGCTCGCACGAGCATGTTGGTAATTACAGTGGCGTGACGGTGGACGCTAAGGAGGGACATTTCGACTTTCAGGGTTATCATTTCCGTCTGGTAGATTTGCCGGGAACTTATTCGCTTTCGGCTTATAGCCCTGAGGAATTGTATGTTCGTAAGCATATCATCGATGAAACTCCGGATGTGATAATTAATGTGGTCGATGCGGGTAACTTGGAACGCAACCTGTATTTGACTGCTCAGTTGATAGACATGAACGTTCGGATGGTTGTGGCATTGAACATGTATGATGCGCTTCAGCATAGTGGAAATACGCTTGATTATAAAAAACTCGGTCAGTTGTTTGGTGTTCCTATCGTTCCTACCATCAGCCGTACGGGTATGGGTATCGACAATTTGTTTCATGTAATAATCGGGCTGTATGAAGGTGCCGATTTTATGGGGCAGAAAGAGGAGATACAAAACGAAGCAATGCGTGAATATCGGGAGTGGCATGACAAATATGTTCCCGACCATAAATATGGAAGTCATGATGAGGAAACGCAGGAATTCGATGGAAAGAGTTATATCCGCCATATACATATTAATCATGGTCCGGAACTGGAACGTAGCATTGATGCGGTGAAAGAGGAAATTTGTAAGGATGAAAATATACGTTACAAGTATTCTACTCGTTTCCTCGCGATTAAATTGCTGGAAAATGATAAGGACATCGAACAGCGTGTAATATCGACTTTGCCCAACGGGAAGGAAGTGATGAGAATTCGTGATAAGGAGGCAGAAAGGATACGCCTGTCGATGAATGAGGATAGTGAGCAGGCCATTGCCGATGCCAAATATGGATTTATCACCGGAGCACTGAAAGAAACTTTTACGGAAAAGAATCAGGATACGGAGATGTTTACTCGTATCGTCGACAGTATAGTGACGCACAAAATTTGGGGGTTCCCTATTTTTTTCGTCTTTCTTTATCTGATGTTTGAATGCACCTTTGTCTTCGGGGAGTATCCGAAGGGATGGATAGAATGGATTGTTGCACAGATTGCTTCATTGGCCGAGAACTTCATGCCGGCAGGGCCTGTTAAGGACTTGATTGTGGACGGTATAATCGGAGGAGTAGGGGGCGTTATCGTGTTCCTGCCTAATATCTTGCTGCTGTATATCTTCATTTCGTTTATGGAAGACTCAGGATATATGGCACGTGCGGCATTTATCATGGATAAGATCATGCATAAGATGGGACTGCATGGTAAGTCGTTCATTCCGTTAATTATGGGATTTGGCTGTAATGTACCTGCCATCATGGCATCGCGCATTATTGAAAGCCGTAAATCTCGCCTGGTAACGATATTGATTAATCCGCTTATCTCATGTAGTGCCCGATTGCCTATTTATCTGGTTATGATCGGAGCTTTCTTCCCATCGAAAGCAAGTCTGGTATTATTGTCTATTTATGTAATAGGTATTCTGCTGGCAGTGCTGATGGCACGTATTTTCAGTCGTTTTATTGTAAAAGGTGATGATGCTCCGTTTGTGATGGAACTTCCTCCTTATCGTATGCCGACTCTCAAGTCTGTACTTCGTCATACGTGGGAAAAAGGTGCACAGTACTTAAAGAAGATGGGGGGAGTTATTATGGTGGCCTCTATTATTATCTGGTTCTTGGGATATTATCCGAATCATAATGCCTATTCTACGACAGCAGAACAACAGGAGAACTCTTATATCGGTCAGATAGGAAAGGCTATTGAGCCGGCTATTGAGCCTTTGGGATTCGACTGGAAGATGGGTATTGGTCTTCTGTCCGGTATTGGTGCCAAAGAGCTTATTGTAAGTTCGCTCGGAGTCCTTTATACGAATGATGATGATATTAATTCGGTAGATCTTTCAGACCGTATTCCGATTACACCGTTAGTAGCATACGGTTATATGCTGTTCATCCTGATTTACTTCCCTTGTGTAGCTACAGTTGCTGCCATTAAAAATGAATCGGGTAGTTGGAAATGGGCCGCGTTTACGATATGTTATACAACTCTGCTGGCTTGGGTTGTGGCTTTTTTGGTGCATCAGGTCGGAAGTCTGTTTATATAAATTAAGGTAATATGAATGTACAAGATGTAATAATTTATGTGATTATGTTTCTCTGTGTGTTATATACAGGGAAACATTTTCTGAAATTTTTCAGAAGGGGAAAAGCTGTGTCAAGTGGTTGCAGTTGTGGATGTTCGGGTTGTCCCATTGCAAAGAAGCAGTATTGCCGAGGTTATGAAAATTCAAAAAAATGAGCTTTGGGTATTGCAGAATCGAAAATTAGTTATACCTTTGCATCGCAATCGGGACAAAACGATTGCTTTTAGGAAATGGTTCCTTGGATGAGTGGCTTAGTCAGCGGTCTGCAAAACCGTGTACGGCGGTTCGAATCCGCCAGGAACCTCGCAAAAGGTCGACTGATTATTCAGCCGACCTTTTTTCATAACGGGAAAACTATTATTTATTCCAAAATCAATAAAACATGAAAACACTATTTTTATCCGTATGTCTGTTTATGGCATCATTAACGGGAGAAGCACAAACACGTTATTCGCAGGAAATGGCACAGTCGCAAGGCAAGCAGTGGACGCATGGAAAATCGTGGGATTATGTCAATGGTCTTGTGGCAAAATCTCTTCTTAATTTATGCGAGCAGTATCAGTATGCTGACTGGACCGGCAATTATTATCAGTGGGCAAAGGAATATGCCGACAATGCGATTAATCCGGACGGTACCTTTAAGAATTTCAAAAAAGGAAATATCGATAATATAAATTCAGGAAAGGTGCTTTTTGCTTTATATAAGCATGAAATGACCTTAGATAAAAAGAATGGTACTCATAATGCCGACCGTTATAAAAAAGCGGCAGACTTTCTGCACGACTATCTGGTAAATGATTATTCACGTATTCAGTCGGGAGATGCAAAAGGATGTTTCTTCCACAAAGATATCTATCCGGACCAGATGTGGCTGGACGGTATTTATATGGGAGCTGCGTTTTATGCTGAATGGCAGGCTAATTTTGATCCTGATAATGTACAGGCGTGGGCTGATATCGCTCACCAGTTCAAGACGGTTGCCCGTCATACATACGATGCAGACAAACAGCTTTTCTATCATGCCTGGTCTGCCAATCCGGAAGATGTCAATTCTTTCTGGGCAAATAAATCGGAACCTTATAAGGGATGTTCGAAAGAGTTCTGGGGGCGTGGTATGGGATGGTATTTTGCAGCTTTGGTAGATGTCTTGGAGATTATGCCGAAAAATCATCCTGATTATAAAGAGTTGGTCGCTTTGACTAATACCGTGGCAAAGGGATTGAAGCGTTGGCAGGATAAAGACAGTGGTGTATGGTATCAGCTTCTTCAATATGATAATTCGTATGTGGGAGAGTGTGGTATTGCCAATTATCTGGAGTCTTCTGCTTCGAGCATGTTTACTTATGCTTATTTGAAAGGTATTCGTTTAGGAATTCTTCCGGAAACTTACAAAGATGTTGCGGAAAAGGCATATCAGGGACTTCTGAAAACTTTCGTGACTCAAAATTCTGATGGAACGATTAATCTGAATCAAAGCTGCCGTTCTGCAGGCTTGGGACCGGCAAAGGATCCATCTCGAAACGGGTCTGCAAGTTATTATTTATGTGGAAGTGATGTAACTATTGTAAATAATGAAGGAAAGGCAATAGGGCCTTTTATCATGGCCAGCTTGGAGTATGAACGAAAAAAATAGTTTCATAAAGATTCTGTTTACATAATTTCTTGAAAATCGAGAATTATTTTATTCCCCTTCTATTTTTTTTCATCCCTCCTTATTGCACGCATGGTGTGATAGGGAGGGATGTTTATTTGGTTGATATTTATACTCTTATCTGTAATATCAGGGTATCAAAAGAACATTGAGGTTGTTTATAAAGCAAATTTTTGAAGAAAAAAGGTTGGCTTTTTTTATATTTTTTTGTCGTAAGGTATTGTTTGTTTCAAAAAATGTTGTACCTTTGCATCGCAATTGAGAATAACGGTTGCGAGAAACAATGGTTCCTTGGATGAGTGGCTTAGTCAGCGGTCTGCAAAACCGTGTACGGCGGTTCGAATCCGCCAGGAACCTCTCAATGCACTCTTAGCTCAGTTGGTAGAGCAACTGACTCTTAATCAGTGGGTCCAGGGTTCGAATCCCTGAGGGTGTACAACACATTAATACAAAGAGGTAGAAAAGTTCTGGAAATCAATTGGTTTTCAGAACTTTTTTTGTTTTTTACTATGCAGAGTAAGGTAGTTTTCGGAAAGACAGAAAGGACTTATTCGTGGGACTTTTTTTATCCCCTAAAAAAGTCCCACGAATATGATTCTATTTCATTATTTATCAGTGTTTTGCATAGATTCATCTTGTGGTAAATAAATTAGATTTGTAGCGACAAAAGAAATTTGTTTTGCCTTGTAGATATGATAATTGGTCTCATTCATGTTTTTTCTTCTTTTAGTAGTTGATGATTTATTTGTTTGAATTCCGTTCAGGTCAGACAGCCTGCTTTACTCTTTCTTTTGCTTCTGTCGCTGGGTATTGTCTGTTTGGAAAGCATGCTGTGAGGTATTGCGGCGTATGTCCGGGCTTTCCTGAAAGAGCTGAATCTGTCCGCTATTGGCATTGACTTTTATGTATGAATCAAACTGTTTCCCATTGGGACCTTTTCATGTGTCCGTTGCAAAAATGGACTTACCATCCTGAAGGTTTGTTCTTCTCTGTGCCGGAAGCAGATGGTCGTAAACTTTAGTCGGGATGGTATAACAAGTGTTTTAAAGATTAAAATATGATAATTCATTTGATTAATTTAATGACTATTCGTACTTTTGCGAACAACAAACAGAAAGAGGAATAGAAATGATAAAAAAGAAGTATACAGAAGAGCAGGAGAAGTTAGCCCGTTTTGCAAAAGCGATGGGGCATCCGGCACGTATAGCTATACTCCAGTTCCTGGCATCTCAGGAATCTTGCTTTTTTGGTGATATTCATGAGGAACTTCCTATAGCAAAAGCTACGGTATCTCAGCATCTGAAAGAGCTGAAAGAAGCCGGACTTATCCAAGGGGAAATAGAAACACCGAAAGTAAAATACTGTATCAACAGGGAAAACTGGGAAACGGCAAAAAAGATGTTTGCAGATTTTCTTGGCCAACCTATATGTAAGAAAGAGAGCTGCTGCAAGTAAGCTCTTTTTTTTAGGAAGAAAAGTTCGTGGTTTTACGAATAACTAACAATAAAAATAGAAAGACATGAAAAAGATTTTATTCTTAATTGCTGTATGTTTCGCCTTTATCTCTTGCAACATGAATGCAAAGAACGGAACTGAAGTACAGGCTCAGAAAGAAGTAACAGTAAAAGACCATGTAGAAGTATTGTATTTTCATGGAAAGCAGCGTTGCGCAACCTGTATGGCTATCGAAAGCAATACAAAAGCAGCAATGGAAGAAAGTTTTGCTGAACAAATGAAAAAAGGTGAAGTGGTTTTTAAAGTAATAGACATCAGCAAGAAAGAAAATGAAAAGATAGCTGAAAAGTATGAGGTAACCTGGTCATCACTGTTTGTCGTTAAATATAAGAACGGACAGGAAACATCTGAGAATATGACAGAATTTGCTTTCGGAAACGCCCGTAAGTCACCGGATGTATTCAAGGCAGGTGTAGTGAAATCTGTAAATGAAATGTTGAAATAATATAGAGGGCTATGGATTGGTTACAGACATTGCTGGATAACAGCTCTACTCCCGTTCTTACGGCATTCTTGCTCGGACTGCTGACAGCACTATCACCTTGTCCGCTTGCAACAAATATAGCGGCCATCGGATTTATCGGGAAAGACATAGAAAACAGAAAACGCATTTTCCGGAACGGTCTGCTTTATACGTTGGGACGTGTCCTTTCATACACCCTGCTCGGAGTGGTACTGATTATGATTCTGAAAGAAGGCTCCAGCATGTTTGGTATTCAGAAGACTATCGGAACATGGGGGGAACTCGTTCTTGGCCCGCTTCTGCTTGTAATAGGCCTGTTCATGCTCTTTGGTGACAAACTTAATCTTCCGAAATTTGGGTTTAACGGAAATGCGGAAGGTCTCGCCAGAAAAGGCGGATGGGGTGCCCTGCTGATTGGAATATTGTTTGCTTTGGCTTTCTGTCCGACAAGCGGTGTGTTCTATTTCGGTATGCTGATACCGATGTCAGCCACAGCTACAGCCGGTTATCTGATGCCGGTGGTATTCGCCATTGCCACAGCTTTGCCTGTACTTGCCGTTGCATGGATTCTTGCTTTCAGTGTTCAACAGATAGGAAGTTTTTACGGCAAGATGCAGAAAGTGCAGAAATGGATGAATCTTATTGTTGGTGTGGTATTCATCATCATCGGTATCTATTATAGCTGGATAATGTATTTATAAAACAAATCTGATAACAAATAAAATAATTACGAAAATGGAAATTAAAGTATTAGGTCCGGGTTGTGCCAAATGTAAATCAACCTATAATGTAATTGAGAAGGTATTGAAAGAAAACAATATCGATGCAAAACTGACTAAGGTGGACGACATCATGGAAATGATGAACTACAACATCATGACTACACCTGCCGTTGTTATTGACGAAGTAGTGAAGATGAAAGGGCAGGTACCGACAGAAAGTGAAGTAAAGAAACTTTTGGGTATCTGATAAACAGAATTATTTAATCATAAGCGGCAGAGATAACCGTTATGGAATCTGCCGCTTTTTTAGCAGGAACAATGTTCGTATTTAGACGAATAGATAAAATATACATTTATGATACAGAAATTTGCTGACTGGCTTGTTTACGGTCTTTTCGGACTGAGTGCCGACACTCCGGTAGGAGTTGCCGTAAACTTCTTCTTTTATGATACAATTAAAATTCTCATACTTTTGTTCTTTATCAGTGTATTGATGGGCATTGTCAACGCTTATTTTCCGATAGAGCGTTTACGGAACTATCTCATCACACATAAGATGTACGGCTTGCAGTACTTATTGGCATCACTTTTCGGAGCCATCACCCCGTTCTGCTCATGTTCATCCATACCTTTGTTCATCGGATTTGTCAAAGGCGGCATTCCTTTGGGTGTCACTTTCGCCTTTCTGATTACATCGCCTTTGGTGAATGAGGTAGCTGTAGCCATGTTTCTCGGTTCATTCGGTCTGAAAGTGACACTGATTTACGTCATCAGCGGGATTCTGTTGGGAGTAATAGGAGGTTTCGTACTTGGACGTATGCGTCTGGCTCCTTATCTGAGTGACTGGGTAAAGCAGATACAGGCTAATTCATCTGCCCAGGCCGATGAATGGGAAAAGAACCGTACCACCTTTATCAAACGACTCCCAACCATTGTCCGTGATGCCTGGAAGATTGTCAGCGGTGTGCTTATATACATCCTGATTGGTATCGGTATCGGTGCTTTTATGCATGGTTTTGTGCCGGAAGGCTTCTTCCAGCAATACATGTCGAAAGACAACTGGTATGCGGTTCCTCTTTCTGTTATACTTGCCGTACCGATGTATGCTAATGCCGCAGGTATCGTGCCTGTCATCGAGGTGTTTGTGGCAAAAGGTATTCCAATAGGAACTGCCATAGCTTTTATGATGGCGGTCGTTGGCCTTTCCTTGCCGGAAGCAACCCTGTTGAAGAAAGTAATGACATGGAGATTGATCGGCATATTCTTCGGAACGGTTGCATTCTTCATCATTTTGTCCGGCTATCTGTTTAATTATATACTGTAAAGGACTGATGATGATTGGATATCAATTAAAGAAATGGTGGCCTGCGGTTATGCTGGCTGCCATTTCTCTCCAGCCTGCTGTGGCACAGGATGGTGAAAAGGCATTTTCAGGGAAACCTGTGCTTACGCTTTTCTCCAACTACAAGGCCGGGCTTGGACACAAGAATGAAAACAGCGGATTCAACCTTGACCGTGCGTTTGTCGGTTATGAAGGGTTCTTTGCCAAGGGTTTTTCCGCAAAGATTCTCATGAATGTGGAAACGGTGGCTGATGAAAACGGGAATACAAAGTTCAACGGATATCTGAAGAACGCACAGATAGACTGGAAAGGAAACGGATTTTTCGTGTCTGCCGGACTGGTCAATCTGAAGCAGTTTTCCGAACAGGAGAACTTCTGGGGGCACAGATATGTTTTCAAGTCCTTTCAGGAAGAATACGGTATAGTCTTCTGTGAAGATATAGGTGTTGTGGCAGGCTATGAGTTCTCACCGCTTATATCGGCTGATCTGGCATTGACAAATGGTGAAGGACGGAAATTCAAGAATATGGACAACAAGTATAAGTACGGTGCCGGTATCACATTGAAACCGGCAAAAGGGTTCATGTTCAGGATATACGGTGATATATACAACATACCGGAGTATCTGAAAACGGATGCAGACGGTCAGAAAGACCAGTATTCGGTAGCGGCTTTTGCCGGATACAGCAACAGTCGGTTTTCACTTGGAGCTGAATATAACCGGGCGTTCAACTATAAGTTCTCATCCGGAACAGACGTGAACGGTTATTCAGTTTACACGACCGTAAATATAGCACGCAAAATGCATCTGTTCGGACGTTTTGACCTTCTGGATGCGGCAGGTGAAAAGACAGGTAATGTCAGTGAAGGACACACGATTATCGGTGGTTTTGAATATTCTCCCATCAGACAGGTAAGAATCTCACCGAACTATCAGAGCTGGAAAGCCAGGAACGGAAGACGCGAGAATTATCTTCTCCTGAGTGTGGAATGTAAGATATGATAAAATGGAAACGCTTATGAAATGTTTGTTGATGTCCGTAGCAATGCTGCTTGTTGCCGGATGTAAACCTGATAGTGGCAAGAATCGGGAAGAGGTCTGTGAAACAGATATGACGGAGAATGGTCAGGTAGTAAGGAATGTTCCTGTAGTCAATATAGCAGACAGCATACGTATTTATTTCAGCTATCCATTGTCAGACGGAACGGATTACGGTTATACATTCCTGGAGTTTGGAGCCGTCGGATGTGCGCCCTGTAAGAAGATGGAAAAAGAAATGGAAACCATCCGGAAAGATTTCGAAGGAAAGGTAAATGTACGTTTCATCAACCTTTCAAAGAAATGGAACAAAGACTGGGCGGATTATTTTGAGATACAAACTATACCGACACAGGTCATTCTCGATAGTCAGGGAAAGGAAATATACAGGCATGTCGGATATATACCGGCTGACGAATTGAAAAAGGTATTCAAGTAAAATTTTAAGTCAAACCAATAAAAAACAAAATAAATGAAAGTATTGATTCTTTGTACAGGAAACAGCTGCCGCAGCCAGATGGCTCACGGCTTCTTACAGTCGTTCGACAAAAGTTTAGAAGTATATTCAGGTGGAACCGAACCGGCAGCCCAGGTAAATGCCAAGGCTGTGGAAGTGATGAAGGAAGCAGGAATAGACATCAGTTCTCATGTACCTACACACGTAAACACTTATCTTGATCAGGAATGGGATTATGTAATAACCGTGTGTGGTGGTGCCAATGAAAGCTGTCCTGCCTTTACAGGAAAGGTTGGTAAACGTATGCACATCGGCTTTGACGATCCGTCACATGCTACAGGTACACCGGAGTTCATCGATTCGGAGTTCCGTCGTGTACGTGACGAAATCAGAAATGCCTTTGCCCGTTTCTACATCACAGAAATCAGAAAGAAAGAACTGCCGAAATGCTCTTGTAGCGGTAACTGCTAAGAAATAAGAATATGGAGAAAGAAAAAAAGAATAGTTTCTTTTTGAGTGACTTCGGACAAGATAAAGTTTTAATCGGATAATTAGAAAAATCGGGTTATATGAGTAAAGAATGGTTCCCTCTTATTGATGAGGATAAATGTATCGGCTGCCTTGCCTGCTACAACAAATGCGAGCATGGCGTTTATGATGTTGAGAACGGCCGTCCGGTGGTTGTGTACCGTGAAGGATGTATTGACGGGTGTCATGGTTGCGGAAACTTATGCCCGGAAGGTGCAATTATCTATTCGGGTGAATATAAGGAACACATCAAATGCAGTTGCGGTTGTAGTGACTAAGACGTTGCTGCCGGAAAAAAGAAAGACATCCGGCCGTTGGCGTATATGCTGACTGTCGGATGTTGCTTTAATAATATTAAAGACACATGATATGAAGATTTTTATTATTTCCGACAAGGAAAATATGGCTGATATAGCTGCGGACATACTTCGGAATCTTGGAAACAATTTGGAAGTATATACAGAAAACGACATAGATCTGACGGAAGCAGAACAGAAATGTTGGGACTATGTTCTGTACATATCCTTCTATCGCAATCGAACAGGTGATTTAGACTGTTTAGACGGTTACAGTGTTATTTTGCAGGTAAAATCATGTACCGTAACAGAATCATGTAAAGGAGAATGCAGCGTCAATCTGTATTCAACCCTGAAGCTGTTAGTTCTGAGTTTCTACGAACAATATTTGGGAACCACAGACTAAGCTCTTCTGTATCTTACATAATTCAGAAGCGTTATCAGATCACCAAGGGCAATTATGGTAAGATTGAAAAGGATGACGATGTGAAAATGAAACTTCTACATTTTATCGTTTATTACTTCACATTTAATTTTAAAATCTCCATCTTTGGTATGGGAATGACCAATCTGTAAGCTTTCCAATCTGTCAGTTTTCATTCGTATATTCCATTTTGGTAGTCGCGTAAATATTGCATAAAAGTCTTTCCCGTTTCACGTTTAAAGAAACGCATCAGATGACTAGGATCGGAGAAATGAAATTCTTCGGCCAGCTGATTCACATTGCGGTTAGAAAATAGTAACTCATTTTTCAATTCTTCCAATAGACGTTGCTTGAGCAGATGATTGGCTGATACGCCGAATTGACTCATCACGGAACTGTTTAACGTAATACGGCTCACACGAAGCATATCCGCATATTCCTGTACCCGCTGCTTCGTACGGATATTCTTTTCCAGCAAGTCTTTAAACTGGAATGCATAATTGTTTTTAGGAATGTCAATCGGTAACCGGTAAGTGGCAGCATATGCCCGGTTGATAATTACTAATAAATAGTAAAGTACAGATACAATGAGATTATAAGTATCGGAAACAGGATGTAGAAGTTCCTGCTTTATGATTCCTAAAAGACGAATATATTCCGCCATGTTTTCCGGCGAAGCAAACAGATAGGGAGGAGTGTCGGTCTGATAATAATACAACAAGCGATACACAAAAAACTTGTCCGCTATGAATGTACGCATAAAATCCTCGCGGAATATGAGAAAAGAGTAATCCAGTGCTGCTTCATCCACATGCCATTCCTGCTGCTGATGCGGTGAGAGGAGTAGTACCATATTGGCATGCAATTCAAATTTTCGGAAATTCAGTAGCAGATACCCATTGGCCTTACGAAAAAAATAAAAGCTAAAAAAGTCTGTTTTAAACACCCGATTTTCTGTCAGGACACCACATATATCGTTACTGTGACCTGAGTTGATATAAAAATCCACACCACAACGTGTCTTGCTAAAAGGAACGCTGACTAAACGTTCAGGATTGACGATTTTATCCATAGATTTCGTTTTTGAGCAAATATACTATTTCCATTTATCAAAATGGCATATATTCCAGTTTTTAAGGCATAATTCATCCGATTTGTTTTACCGAACTTTGCGACTGAGATTAATACAACAAATTATATGGAAGAAAAAGTTACAATTCGATTGATCCGCAATGCTACATTGAGAATCCGTTATGCTGGGAAAGAGATTCTTCTTGACCCCATGCTTGCAGAAAAAGGTACCTTGCAGTCAGCTCTCGGTGTGTATAAGACACCAAGAGTACACCTTACGATGCCGATGAATGAGATTACGAATGGTGTGGATATGGTGTTGCTGACACATAACCATATTGACCATTATGATCCGACAGTGAAACAGCATTTACCGCAGGATATCTTGTTTCTGACACAACCGCAGGATAAAGGAAACATTATGCAGGATGGTTTTACAAATGTAGAGAGTATTGAAACAGACAAAACGATTGGAGTTTTAACCATTCATCGTATCCAAGGACACCATGGATTCGGACAGATTGGAGAAATGATGGGCCCGGTATCTGGCTATGTACTTACCGCGCATGGTTTCCCTACCATTTATATAATGAGTGATTGCAAGTGGGAGAAGTGTATCCGTCAGGCCATTGAACAATTTTTTCCCGATTACATCATAGTGAATAGTGGAGGTGCCATATTCCCTGAATTTTCTCGGACAGAAGGTTCCATTATTCCCGACGAGCAAGAAGTTATGACAATGCTTGATGAACTTCCCACACACATCAAACTAATAGCCGTCCACATGGAAGCTACCGATCATGGGCAGACTACACGGGCAATTCTGCGTAACGAAGCCATACATCACGGAATAGATATGAACCGCTTGATTATTCCTGAAGATGGAGAAACAATTGTATTATGAGTGTCTGCATAAAATCCCTTATAAAAAACATGAATCTTGTGATAGGTTGTACCATTGGATGCAACTATTGTTATGCAAGAAATAACTGCAAGCGGTTTCACATGACTGACGACTTCTCTGTTCCTCAATATATGAGCCGAAAATTGCATCTGATGGACAATCCTGAATCACACGTTTGGCTGCTTACCGGTATGAGTGATTTCTCCGATTGGGAAACAACTTGGAGAGAAGAAATATTCAAACGTATAGCCATGAATCCACAGCATGCATATATCTTTCTGACGAAGCGTCCTGAACGAATTAACTTTCAAACAGACGATGAAAACGTATGGATGGGAGTTACTGTGACCAGAGCTTCCGAGGAGAAACGGTTGAAGGCATTAAAAGACCACGTTCGCTCCAAACATTATCATGCCACTTTTGAACCTCTCTTCGAGGATGTGGGTGAAATAGATCTGGAAGGTTACGAATGGATTGTTATTGGAACAGAAACTGGTAAAAGAAAAGGGAGAGTGGATGCCAAACCTGAATGGGTACTTCATATTGTGGAACAGGCGAAAAGAAATCACATTCCGGTTTTTATGAAAGAAGATCTTCTGCCTATCATGGGAGAAGAACGAATGATTCAGGAACTACCAGAACAATTTATAGAAAAAATATGGAAAAGGAAATAATCAGAGAAATAGATGTGCAGAATGTCATGACCAAGTCATCATTGCCCGTAGGTGGTTTTTCGGTCAATCCTTACGTGGGTTGCCCGCATGCCTGCAAGTACTGTTATGCTTCATTCATGAAACGCTTTACGGGACATACAGAGCCTTGGGGTACGTTTCTTGATGTTAAACATTGGAAACCGATTGACAATCCGCACAAGTTCGACGGGCAACGAATTGTTATAGGTTCTGTAACAGACGGATACAATCCGTATGAAGAAGAGTTTTGCAGAACCCGTAAACTGCTGGAAGAATTAAGAGGCACTAATGCTGAAATCATGATCTGTACCAAGTCAGATTTGGTTTTGCGTGATCTTGATTTACTGAAAGATTTCCCGAAAGTGACGGTATCTTGGTCGGTCAACACACTTGATGAACAGTTCAGATGTGATATGGATCGTGCCGTAAGCATTGAGCGCAGGCTTGAAGCCATGAAGCAGTTCTATAATGCTGGTATACGTACCGTATGTTTTATTTCACCGATTTTTCCGGAAATTACGGATGTGAAAGCTATCATTAACCGGGTAAAAGATTTCGCAGATTTGATATGGCTGGAAAATCTGAATCTTCGTGGACAATTTAAGAGAGAGAGCATGGATTATATACGGGAAAAACATCCGGAACTTGAAACCTTGTACGATGAAATATATAACAAGAAAAGGCAAGATTACTGGCAGGCTTTAGAGCAGGAAATCTCTTCATTTGCTCAAGCGGGGAGTTATCCTTATCGCATAAATGATTTGCCATACGGACGTTCTTTAAAGGGGAAACCTGTTATAGTTAACTATTTCTATCATGAAAAGATCAGGCTGAAAAAATAAATTCATCTGATTTGGCTGGAGAAAAATTACGGTAATGCTAAGTCGTACAGCTACGGGATCTGGTCGTAGCCGTACGGCCCTTTATCAGGGTATGGGGGACATTTAGTTTGTGAGATAGCCATCACTTTTTTAGATGATATATCAGTCTGCATACATTGTTTCGGAATGTTTTAGATTCTTGTGGTGTTCATTGTTCCAAATAATGTCTTTAACGATTCTGTAGTGCCAGCATAAGGAGGAATAATGAAAAAGTCATGTAAATAGAAGGCTTATTCTGTATAAATTCAATTGAATCTTTAGTAAAAATAAGTCTGGGATATTTTCTTTCACGAAAAAAAGTTTGTAGACTTGCACCCATATTTAGATAACATGAATTTGATGGTATGATTATAGGAATAGATGTAGGTGGAAGTACCACTAAAATTGTAGGAATGGAGAAAGGATGTATTTGTCATCCGATGTTTGTAACCGCAGCAGATCCTGTTACTTCGCTGTTTGGCGCTTTTGGAAAATATATATACGATCATTCTATTCAGCTTTCGGATGTGGAGCAGGTCATGTTAACGGGAGTTGGCAGCTCATATATACAACAACCTTTGTATGGTTTGCCTACAGCCCGCACAGATGAATTTATTGCGAATGGACTCAGTGCACAATATGCTACCGGATTGGATAAGTTGATGGTTGTAAGTATGGGAACCGGAACTTCGTTTGTCCGGGTTGAGAATGAGACAATCCGCCACGTGGGAGGAATTGGTATCGGAGGAGGAACGCTGATAGGCTTGTCTCGTTTGCTGCTCCATACACAAGATATATTATGGGTATCAGAACTGGCAGGAAGAGGTGAACTGAAAAATGTGGATTTGCAGATACAGGATATTTGTCGCACGTCACTGCCCGGACTTCCGTTGGATGCAACAGCATCCTTGTTAGGGAAGCTGGATAACAATGCCTCACCCGAAGATTTGGCATTAGGCTTAATTCACATGGTATTGCAATCTATTGGTCAGGCGGCCGTTTTGTCTGCTCTGGAAACAGAGATTCGTAATTTTGTTCTGATCGGAAATCTAACTCAATTGCCTCAGTGCCGTCCGGTTTTCGATACGATTGGACAAATGTACGATGTCCGTTTTATCATTCCTGATAATGCAGAATATCAGACAGCTATAGGAGCAGCTCTGGCTTATATTAAAAAGATAGAAACAAATCCGGTAAGGGGATAAACCTTATCGGATTATTTTATGTCCGTTTGCTTCCGAACCTGATTTTGTATCAGCAATATCTTTGCGGATGCAGCTGCAATCCGATGGTGGTGGTAAAGAGTTTATATTGATAAGTGAAGATTAAGTTTATAAGAATATTTAAAAAACGGATGGTCTGTATGCTTTTTATTTTATAATACTTACTTTTGTCTTTAAAAGAATTAATTATAAAATGTTATCCTTATGCAAAAACACATTGCCTCATTAGTCGCATGCAGTGCTATAGCTTCTGTATCTGCGTGGTCACAAACGACAGCTCATCCTAATATTATTATGTTTCTGGTCGATGATATGGGTTGGCAAGATACGTCTGTTCCTTTTTATAATGATGAACTGACACCGCTCAACAAACGATTTGTTACGCCTAACATGGAGCGGATGGCGCAGATGGGAGTTCGTTTTACCGAAGCATATGCTTGTGCTGTTTCTTCTCCTACGCGGTGCAGTCTGATGTCTGGAATGAATGCTTCAAGGCACAGAGTGACGAACTGGACACTGGAATTAAATGAAAAGACCGACGAACCCAGTGACATGATAACTCTTCCTGAATGGAATTATAATGGCATTCAGCCCGATTCTACAGAAGGCAAGATAAACAATTCTACAGCTATCACGTCACTTCCTCAAATTCTTAGGGAAAATGGTTATTGGACCATTCATTGTGGAAAGGCTCATTTTGGTGCAAGAACTACGCCGGGAGCAAATCCGATAAACATGGGATTCGATGTAAATATAGCTGGAGGGGCCAACGGTGCTCCGGGAAGTTATCTGGGAACAAAGAACTTTGGCGAAGGTTCCCGCTTTGCCGTACAGGGACTGGAAAAGTATTACGGACAGGACATCTTTATAACAGAAGCGTTGACGCGGGAGGCATTGACAGAAATGGAAAAGGCTGTAAAGATGAACAAGCCTTTTTATTTGTATATGTCGCACTATGCCGTTCATACACCTTACGATGATGACAAACGTTTCAGCGACAAGTATCGGGGAAAATATGATGAGCAGTTGAAGACCGGATTGAATGAGAATGAAGCCAAGTATGCCGCTTTGGTAGAAGGAATGGATAAAAGTTTGGGAGATATTCTCGATTATCTGCAGAGAAATCCGGAGGTTGCCAAAAATACGATTCTGCTTTTCATGTCGGATAATGGAGGACAAGGTTTAAGTAACGTGCGTCAGGGAGTTGCCAATCGCGACCAGAACTATCCGGCCCGTGGAGGAAAAGGTTCTGCATTTATGGGAGGAGTTCGGGAGCCGATGATGGTTTACTGGCCGGGAGTGACCAAGCCCGATACGGAATGTGACCAGCGGGTTATTATTGAAGACTTTTATCCTACGATACTCGAGATGGCAGGAGTGAAGAAATATAAAACTCATCAGGTGGTAGACGGCGTCAGCTTTACCGATGTGCTTATGAATCCGGAGAAGAGAAAAGACCGTGTACTGGTATGGCATTTCCCAAACTTGTGGGGTGAATCGCAGAACTTGAAAGAAGGATATGGTGCCTATTCGGCTATAATGAAAGGAGATTATCATCTTATTTATACATGGGAAACACGTCAGCTCCGGCTTTATAATGTAAAGGAGGATATAGGCGAACAGCATGACCTGGCACAGGCTATGCCGGACAAGGTGAAAGAGCTGGCTGCCGAACTGTCTGATTATTTAAGAGAAAGGGATGCACAAAGACCGTCGTTGAAAGCTACCGGCGAAGTTATTCCATTCCCTGACGGAAAATAATGGCAGAAATTGCTAAAGTTTGTTGAAACAGGAAGAGGATTCTTGATCGACTGCTCTCAGAGTTCTTGCACTGTGGAAAACGTAACTTTATTATTTGTAATAAGTTCTCATCAGAAATTCCTCTATTTTTGCTTTCTTCATCGGGGAGAAGGTAAGGATAGAGGAATAAAACTTGTAGTTCCCAAAGCTGATTTGCTTCAGTTTTATGGAGATAACCATGATCAGTCGCAGATGTCTTTTTGTGACGCTTAAAAAAAATGATAAAGCCGAGCTGTTTTCCCAACAGCCCGACTCCCATCAAACATCCAATAAAAAAAATTAGAGTTTGTCTTTTGGTTATTTTTATCTTATGAATAACAGCTCTCTATATTTAGGAAGTGTCCACATCTGGTCGTCAACAATCAACTCCAGCTTGTCGATGTGGTAACGAATCTGTTCCAGCATCGGAGAAATATTGTCGTGATAAGCAATTGCTTTTTCACGTTCGTCCGTAATCTTGTTGGCAACCTTGCGGGCTTCAACCATTGCATCTACATGTTCTTTGATGTAGATAGTATGTTCTGAAATCTTCCGGATGATAGCCAGATTTTCTGATGACAGGTGATCGGCTTCTTCGGCAGGGAAAAGTCCTTTCATCTTATATACATTATCCAGCAGTTTTGTCTGATAGTCGGTAGCGATAGGTACAATATGGTTCATGACCAAATCTCCCAAGACACGTGCCTCTATCTGAATCTTTTTGGTGTAAGTTTCCCATTTTACCTCGTTACGCGCTTCCAGTTCTTTCTGGGTCATGACTCCGGTCGATTCAAACATCTTGATGCTTTCCGGAGTAAGATAACGGTCGAAGATAAGCGGGCAACTGGTTTCGCAATCCAGTCCGCGGCGGGCAGCTTCTTCCTTCCATTCATCGCTATAACCGTTCCCGTCGAAGCGGATAGGTTTAGACAACTTGATGTATTTGCGGATTACCTGAATAATAGCAGATACTTTCGGCTCGCCTTTCTCCATCAGTTCGTCTACGTCTTTCTTGAATTCGACAAGCTGTTCGGCAACTGCGGTATTCAGTGCGATCATGGCGCTGGCACAGTTGGCTTCCGAACCAACGGCACGGAACTCAAATCTGTTTCCGGTGAAGGCGAAAGGAGAGGTACGGTTACGGTCTGTATTGTCAATCAGCAGTTCCGGAATCTGCGGAATGTCGAGTTTCATACCATGTTTGCCGCCCAATGAAATCAGTTCGTCTGTAGAACTGTCTTCCATGTGGTCGAGTACCTTGCTCAACTGTCTTCCCAGGAAAGAAGAGATAATTGCGGGAGGTGCTTCGTTGGCACCCAGACGGTGTGCATTGGTTGCGCTCATGATAGACGCTTTAAGCAGTCCGTTATGACGATATACTGCCATCAAGGTATTTACCACGAAGGTAATGAAGCGCAGGTTTTCTTCTGCTGTTTTTCCCGGAGCCATCAGCAAGATGCCGGTATCTGTACCCAGTGACCAGTTGTTGTGCTTGCCCGAGCCGTTGACTCCCTTGAAAGGTTTTTCATGAAGCAGGACACGGAAACCATGAGTACGTGCAACTTTTCTCATCAGCGACATGATGAGCATATTGTGGTCTACTGCCAGATTACATTCTTCGAAGATAGGAGCAAGCTCAAACTGGTTAGGAGCTACTTCATTATGTCTTGTCTTTACCGGAATGCCAAGCTCCAGAGCCTGAATTTCCAAATCCTTCATGAAGGCTGCTACACGAGTAGGAATGGCACCAAAGTAGTGATCTTCCAACTGCTGGTTCTTCGATGCTTCGTGTCCCATCAGGGTACGTCCGGTAAGAAGCAGGTCGGGGCGTGCTGCATAAAGGCCTTCGTCTACCAGAAAATATTCCTGTTCCCATCCCAGATAAGCAACAACTTTCTTGACATCCGGATTAAAGTAATGACAAACGTCGACGGCTGCTTTGTTGACGGCACGCAAAGCCTTCAGTAATGGAGTCTTGTAGTCGAGCGATTCTCCGGTGTAAGCGATGAATATGGTCGGGATGCACAATGTGTCGTCTACAACAAATACTGGAGAAGACGGGTCCCATGCACTGTAACCGCGGGCTTCGAAAGTATTTCGGATACCTCCGTTAGGGAATGAAGATGCATCCGGTTCCTGCTGTACGAGCAGTTTTCCTGAAAACTCTTCCATCATACCGCCCTTGCCATCGTGCTCAACAAAAGCATCGTGCTTTTCGGCTGTTCCTTCTGTCAGCGGCTGGAACCAGTGAGTATAATGTGTTGCTCCTAATTCCATAGCCCATCGTTTCATGCCTTCTGCTACTTTATCGGCTATTTCACGGTCGAGTGCAACTCCATTGTCCATAGCATCTACCAGTTTGCTGTACACTGGTGTAGGAAGATACTTGAACATTTTTTCACGGTTGAATACGTACTTGGCGAAATATTCGCTCGGGCGCTCTGCCGGAACAGGCACTTCTAAGGGTTTTGTCTGAAAAGCTTTTTCTACCACTCTAAATCTTAACTTTGACATAATACCTTGATTTTGATTGATTATTTAATAAGATGTTTGATATGTTTTTTTAATGATTGTATGCTGATTCTCCATGTTCGTAGATATCCAGACCTTCTTCTTCTACTCGCTTGTCAACACGGATGCCGACCAGCCTGTCTGTTATCTTGAATAGGATGTAAGTCATCACGGCACTGAATACGATGGATATGACGGTTGCCAGAATCTGTACACCCAACTGATGCCAGTCGCCATATAAAGCTCCCTTTACACCACCTTCGCCGGAGATGAACTGTGTAGCGAATACACCTGTCAGGATAGAACCTACGATGCCGCCTATGCCATGAACTCCGAATGCATCCAGCGTATCGTCGTATTTGAATTTCGGCTTGATGACAGCTACCATGTAGAAGCAGATGATCGGAGTAATCAGTCCGATGCAGAAGGCTCCGAAAATATCTACCGTTCCTGCAGCCGGAGTTATGGCTACCAGACCTGAAACAGCGCCTGTACATGCACCTACAGTCGTAGGTTTCTTGTTATGGATCCAGTCGATTGCCATCCATGTCAGTGCTGCTACACAGGTAGCCAGATGAGTCACCAAAAAAGCATTGGCTGCTATTCCGTCGGCCTGCAAGCCGCTTCCGGCATTGAATCCGAACCATCCCAGCCACAAGAAAGCTGTACCCAGAAATACAAATGTGATGTTGTGTGGAGTGATAGGATGACCGATTTTATAATCACTTCTCTTTCCTGCCATAATAGCCATTACGAGAGCCGAAATACCTGCATTGATGTGTACTACGGTTCCTCCTGCAAAGTCTATCGCACCCATCTGCTGGAGGAATCCTCCTCCCCATACCCAGTGTGCCATAGGAATATAAACCAATATGCTCCACAATACGGTAAATATCAGGAAGCCGGAGAATTTCAGTCGTTCGGCAAACGCTCCCAGAATCAAAGCTGGAGTAATGATGGCAAACATACACTGGAATAAGACGAAGATCAGTTCCGGAATGTTGCCGGCAGAAAGGCTGGAAGTTGTAATTCCCCTCAGCAGGACTTTGTCGAATCCGCCTATCAGGAACGACCACGCGCTGCCGCTGTCCATCAGGCTGGTTCCGAAAACGAAACTGTAGCCGAAAGCAATCCAGATAACGGTCACCGCACAAACAATAAGCATACACTGCATGATGATGCTCAGTACGTTTTTCTGCCGTACCAGTCCTCCGTAAAACAGGGCGATACCTGGAATTGTCATTAGCAGTACAAGTAGCGTGGCTACAATCATCCACGCTGTGTTTCCTGTGTCGAGTATCATGTTTGTATCCATAGTTCTTCTTGTTTAGTTGTATATTGTATTGTTATTTTTCCTGTTCTGCGTTGTAAAGTGAGATGTCGCCTCTTTCTCCTGTACGGATACGGATGGAATCTTCCACCGGAATGACGAAAATGCGGCCATCTCCAATCTCACCTGTCCGGGCTGCTTTCATGACAGCCTGAATTGTTTTCTCCACATTCTTGTCGCGCACAACGATTGATATAAGTATTCTTTCTATCGAACTGGTATCGTATACGATTCCTCGATAGATACGGCCTTCACGAGTTTTTCCTACTCCTCTTACGTCGTAGTAAGAAAACCACTCGATGTCGGCTGCCAGCAGGGCTTCTTTGACATCTTCGAACCGTGTTCTGCGGATAATGGCTTCAATTTTTTTCATAATTCTTGTATTTGTATTTTGTAGTGTTATAAATGTTATCCTGTCTTTTTGTCCTTAAGAAAACTATACCCGTTGACTTTCTTTAAAACATTCCTGAAATAAGTTTGCTGTTACCATGCAGCTTTGATACAGGTCTGCGTTCTCTTTAGTTGTATTTCCCTTTTCATTGCTTTTCGTCTTAAAATAGTTTTTATATGTGCCTATATGAAAGTATTTTCTTCGTATAAATACTATTGATTTATTTAAATCTCTTATTTAGTTTCTTTTTGTTTTTCTGTATTGCAAAATTATGTCTTTTTGATTTTATAGTAAAGCCTAAGCGGTTAATTGTTTCTCACTAATTTATATTTGTTTCATATTATAAGTTTATGTGGTTAATTTCTTCTTGATTGTAATCATATTACTTTATTTGTATTTCAAATTGTTACCGCGTGCATAAATAATGAATCTTTTTGTATTGAAAAAACGCCGGAAGTCTGACCGTAATGTCGGTCAAAAATGATTTTAGGTGACTTATTGAATTGAAATTTGTATGCAGACAATATTATTTGTTGTCGTGAAGAGAAAAGAAAGACCTGCCGAAAGTCCTTTTATTTTTTGTACAAAAACTTAGAAAATTTGTACAAAAGATTTTGAAACGTCTCGACGTTTTCCGGAAGATGCCGGCATGTCTTTGCCGAAACGTTTCCACGGAAAAAAAACGAAAGCCGTTGTTACCCTGCATGCAGCAGGAAGTAACAACGGCTTCTTTCAGATATTGTATATTGCTTGTGTTCTTTTAAATCCAGTTCTGGATGCGCTGCATGGCTTCTAGACAGTCTTCGCGTTCGCCGAATGCCGTGAGTCGCAGATAGCCTTCACCGCTGGGACCGAAGCCCACTCCCGGAGTACTTACGATGTTGACTTCGTATAACAGCTGGTCGAAGAACTTCCATGAAGTTGTACCTTCCGGCACTTTCAGCCAGATGTACGGAGCATTTACACCTCCATATACGCTGAGGCCGACTTTCTTCAGGCTTTCGCGCATGATGCGGGCATTTTCCATGTAATAATTGATGGTTTCTTTTATTTGTTTCTGTCCGTCGGGCGTATAGATTGCTTCCGCACCGCGCTGGGTGATATAGCTTGTTCCGTTGAATTTGGTACATTGGCGGCGGTTCCATAACGGATTCAGTGGAATACGTTGTCCGTCGAGGCTGGCTGCTGTCACTTCTTTCGGGATGACAGTGTATCCGCAACGAACGCCGGTAAATCCGGCCGTTTTCGAGAAACTGCGGATTTCGATAGCTACTTTCTTGGCGCCTCGGATCTCGTAGATAGAGTGGGGGACGTCGGGTTCTTGGATGAAAGCCTCGTATGCGGCGTCGAAGATAATCAGTGTATCATTGGCAAGCGCATAGTCTACCCACTTCTTCAGTTGGTCGTGCGTAAGGGTAGTACCTGTCGGGTTATTAGGATAACACAGATAGATCAGGTCGACTCTGTGCTTGGGTAGTTCGGGGATGAAGTTGTTTTCTTCGGTGCATGGGAAATAAGTCACGTTGCTCCATTTTCCATTCTCGTCCAGTGTACCCGAGCGTCCGCACATGATGTTGCTGTCTACATACACAGGATAAACCGGATCGGTGATTCCCATACTGTTGTCCCAGCGGAGCAGTTCGCCGATGTTTCCGGTATCACTCTTGGCTCCGTCGCTGATGAATACTTCGGAAGGGCTGAGGCTGATACCTCGTGGTGCAAAATCATGCTTGATGATTGCCTCTATCAGAAAATCGTAACCTTGTTCGGGACCATATCCGTGGAATGTCTTGGCATCTGCCATTTCGTCTACCGCACGATGCATGGCTTCGATGCTTACGGCAGGAAGAGGGCGGGTTACATCGCCTATGCCCAGTCGGATCAGTTTCTTTCCGGGGTGTGTAATTTTAAATGCGTTTACTTTTTTTGCTATGTCCGAGAATAAGTAACTTCCCGGTAATTTGAGAAAATGTTCGTTTACTAATGCCATATATTATGTCTTATGATTATATGTTAATTTCACCGTCGAAAACCTTGGTTGCCGGACCGGTCATGTAGATATGGTTGTCGGCAGCCCATTCGATGTCGAGAGTTCCTCCGTCCATTACGATGGAGCTCTTTCTTCCGCACCGGTTGGTAAATGCCGAAGCAACAGCCGTGGCGCAGGCACCCGTGCCACAAGCCATGGTAATGCCCGAACCGCGTTCCCATACTCTCATGCGGACTTTGTTATCCGACAGAATCTGGGCAAATTCCACATTCACGCGGTCGGGGAACAACGGATGACGTTCCAGTACAGGTCCCACTTCTTCGAGTTTGATTTGATTGATGTCATCGACAAAAATAACCAGATGAGGGTTGCCCATTGATACGGCAATACCCTTTTCGAATGCATAACCTTCTCCCAAGGTTACTTCATGGATGTCTGAAGGTATACCCATGTCTACGGTGACTGTTTCTACCGTATTCTTGTCGCCGACGTGCAGATGCAAGATCTTGATGCCCGATAATGTTTCGAGCCGTATATCCGTCTTGTCGGTCATCCCTTCTTCGTATAAGTATTTTCCGATGCAACGGCTGGCATTGCCGCACATGCGTGCTTCCGAGCCGTCGGCATTGAATATGCGCATCTTAAAGTCGGCTTGAGTGGAAGGGCAGATAAGTACCAGTCCGTCGGAGCCGATACCTGTATGGGGACGGCTCCATTCGATGGACAACTTTTCCGGTTCGTCTATTGGATAACGCAGTGTATTGACGTAAATGTAGTCATTGCCTGCGCCGTGCATCTTTGTAAATTTAATTTTCATTTTGTTTTTATTTAAAAAGTCTAGTATGCAGCCTCGTGTATTCCGGCTACGGCACGGCCGCTTGGGTCGTTTAAGTTCTTGAAACTTGCATCCCATGCCAGTGCTTCTGCCGTAGAACATGCCACACTTGGTACACTTGGTACGCTACGGGCAGCCGAGTCGCTGGGGAAATGTTCTTCGAAAATGCTGCGGTAGTAATATTCTTCCTTGTTCTGGGGCGGGTTGATCGGGAAACGTTCCGCTGCATGTTTCATGTCGTCATCGCTGACGGCTGCGGCTGTAATTGCCTTCAGGGTGTCTATCCATGAATAGCCTACTCCATCGGAGAACTGTTCTTTCTGGCGCCATGCTATGCTTTCCGGCAGGAGAGATGCAAAGGCGTCGCGTACGACACGTTTTTCGATGGTGTGTCCCGGGCACATCTTTACTGCCGGGTTCAGGCGCATGGCTACATCCAGAAACTCTTTGTCGAGGAACGGAACACGTCCTTCTACGCCCCATGCGGCAAGCGACTTGTTGGCGCGCAGGCAGTCGTACAAATAGAGTTTGGAAAGCTTGCGGACAGTTTCTTCGTGGAAAGCCTCCGGTGTAGGAGCTTTGTGGAAGTAAAGATAACCTCCGAATACTTCGTCGGCACCTTCTCCACTGAGCACCATCTTGATACCCATCGACTTGATGACGCGTGCCAGCAGGTACATCGGGGTAGAGGCACGGACTGTTGTTACGTCGTAGGTTTCGATATAATAGATAACGTCGCGTATGGCATCCAGACCTTCCTGGATGGTATAGTTGATTTCGTGATGCACGGTTCCGATATGTTCGGCAACGATACGGGCCTTTTCCAAATCGGGTGCTCCCTTCAGTCCTACAGCGAACGAGTGCAACTGAGGCCACCATGCAGGTGCTTTTCCGTCGGCTTCGATACGCTTGTCGGCATAAATCTTTGCAATGGCAGAGATAACCGAAGAGTCCAGACCTCCGGACAACAGGACACCGTAAGGCACATCACTCATCAACTGGCGGCGTACGGCAGCTTCGAGGGCTGTACGCACGTCGTTTACCTGAGCAGTATATGCCTCGGCTTCGGGCAATGACGTGTAACGGTCTTTAACGGCATCGTATTCCATCCAGTCGCGTTTGTACCAGCGTTTCATTTTTCCTTCACGGCTCCAGTAGTAGTGTCCGGGCAGGAAAGGTTCGTATTCCTCGCAGAATCCTTCCAGGGCCTTCAGTTCACTGGCGCAATATACAGTTCCGTCTGCATCACGACCTATATATAAAGGTATAACGCCTATCGGGTCGCGAGCTATCAGGAACTCGTCGCGTTCTTCGTCGTAAAGAGCGAAAGCGAAAATACCGCTCAGGTCTTCCAGAAAGTGAATGCCTTTCTCCTGATAAAGTGCCAGAATTACTTCGCAGTCGCTGCCTGTCTTGAAGTCGTACCGGCCGGCATACTGTGCACGGATGTCACGATGATTGTAAATTTCACCATTTACGGCAAGCACTTTTTTCCCGTCGCTGGAGTAAAGAGGCTGGCCTCCCGACTGAGGGTCTACAATGGAAAGACGTTCGTGTGCCAGTATGGCACTTCCACCGCAGTAAATGCCACTCCAGTCCGGGCCGCGATGACGTATCTTTTTCGCCATTGCCAAGGCTTTCTGCCTTAGCTCCGGCGTTTGTTTTTTGATATTGAAAATGCAGGCTATTCCACACATAGTATTTCTGTTTTTTTATAAATTCAACGATGACTCTTCTGCAGCATGGCATCAATGTCGGCTGCCGCCCGGCGTCCTGCCGCAATACATTTTACTACAAGACTTGGTCCGGTAGCAGCGTCGCCTGCAACGACGGCGTTTTCCGGAAGCTCTGGCAGTTGGGGTTTCAAGAATCCCATGGCAAGCAAGACGAGGTCGGCTTCAATGATTTCCTTCTTTCCGGTAGGACGCATTTGAGGGCGTCCGCCGTCGGCTGCCGGAATCCATTCTACTTCCTCTACTTCCACACCGCATACACGTCCGTCTTCGGTTCCTAAGAAGCGGTTCGAAGTCAGACTCCATCGGCGTGTACATCCTTCTTCGTGGCTCGAACTGGTCTTCAGGACGATAGGCCACTGCGGCCACGGTGTTGCCGGATTATGACCAACAGGCGGCTTGGGCATGATTTCTATCTGGCATACGCTGACGGCTCCCTGACGATTGGCTGTTCCGATACAGTCGCTTCCCGTATCTCCACCGCCGATGACAAGTACTTTCTTGCCTTTTGCAGTGATGCGTTCTTCGTCGCTGAATGTCTGTCCGGCCAGTACTCGGTTCTGCTGTGCCAGCATTTCCATAGCGAAATGTATGCCTTTCAGTTCACGTCCCGGTATGTTCAGGTTGCGGGCTTCCGGTGTTCCGGTACAGATGGCGTAGGCATCGAATCCTTCGGGCAAGTGCGCCAGATCGATTTCTGCATTAGTCTTGAAGCAGATACCTTCGTCTTCCATGATTTTCAAGCGGCGGTCGATAATCGGCTTGTGCAGTTTGAAGTTAGGAATACCGAAGCGTAACAGTCCACCTATGTATTCGGATTTCTCGAAAACCGTAACTTCGTATCCTCTCCGGTTTAGCTGATTGGCAGCAGCCAGCCCGGCAGGTCCTGAACCGATGACGGCAACTTTATGTCCATTTCTCGCGTAATGTTTGGTCGTGACATAACCTTCGCGGAAGGCTGTTTCGATGATGGCAGCTTCATCTTCTCGGATTGTGACCGGAGAGTCGATGCTTAGTTTCAGTACACACGACTTCTCGCAGAGTGCCGGACATACTCTTCCCGTAAATTCGGGGAAGTCATTTGTCCGTGTTAATATCTCGTAGGCTTCCTGCCATTTACCTTTACTTAGTGCATCCTGAAATTCAGGAGGACGGTTGCCCAGCGGGCATGCCCAGTGACAGAAGGGCACGCCGCAATCCATACATCGGGATGCTTGCAGTTTACGTTCGCTGGTATTCAGCGTTTGTTCCACTTCTCCAAAATCGGCTATGCGTTCGTGGATAGGACGATAGCCAGCCTCTTGCCGGGGTATATTTAGAAATGCTTTAGGATCTCCCATAACAATAATTTTATTAGTTGTTCGATGTTTTAGTAATCTCTCTGCACTTCAGCTATTTTCTGCTGGAGTTTCTTCATCTGTTCTTCTGCCAGTACACGTTTATATTCGATTGGAGTAACTTGAATGAACTCGTCTACGTGTTGCTGCCAGTTGTCGAGCAGCGTACGTGCCAGCTTTGAACCGGTATATTTCCAGTGCCGTTCTATCAGTTCACGCAGTTCTTTGCGTGCGGCAGAGTCTTCCAGCAGACTAAGTTCTACCATTTCCATGTTACAGAAATAATCGAATGTACGTTCACGATCCCATACGTAAGCGATACCGCCGCTCATTCCGGCAGCAAAGTTACGTCCGGTATGTCCTAAAACAACAACTCGTCCTCCTGTCATGTATTCGCAACAATGGTCGCCTACACCTTCTACTACAGCGATTGCTCCCGAATTTCTTACGGCAAAACGTTCACCCACACATCCGTTGATGTAGACTTCACCGCTGGTTGCACCATACATCAGTGTATTTCCGGCGATTGTATTCTTGGAAGCATCGAAGCAGGAACCCATCGGGGGGAGAACAGCTATTCGTCCGCCGCTCAGTCCTTTTGCGACATAATCGTTTGCTTCGCCCTCCAGACGGAAGCTGATTCCCGGAGTAAGGAAGGCACCGAAGCTCTGACCTGCCGAGCCTTTGAACTTGACGCTGATGGTTCCGTCGGGCAATCCTTCGTGTCCGTATCGGGTTGCCACTTCTCCCGCAAGCATAGCTCCTACAGAACGGTCTGTGTTCGAGATGGTATATTCCAGTTCCACCGGGCGCTTGTTGTCCAACGCTTCATGTGCTGCAGCGATGATTGATTTATCCTTTACTTCCGAAAGGTCGAGCGGACGATTCATTGTGTAGTGGATGTCTGCTCCATTGTCTACCTGATGTAGAATACGGCTGAAGTCCAATCCACCTATTTTTCCTGTATTATCATGTGGAGCTATCTCAATAAGGTCGGTTCTGCCGATAATGTCTTGCAGGCGGGTGAATCCCATGGCAGCCAGATATTCTCGTACTTCCTGAGCCAGGAATTCAAAGTAATTGATCAGGTATTTGTAATGTCCGCGGAAATGTTCGCGCAATCTTTCATCTTGTGTAGCAACACCTACCGGACATAAGTTGGTATGGCATTTACGCATCATTACACATCCTAAAACAATCAGTGCGGCTGTTCCGAAAGCATATTCATCTGCTCCCAGCAATGCCATGCTGATGATGTCACGACCTGTCTTCAACTGACCGTCTGTTTGCAGGCGAACCTGTCCGCGCAGTCCGTTGAGTACCAGTGTCTGTTGGGTTTCGCTCAAGCCGATTTCAGGCGGAATACCTGCGTATCTCATCGAAGATGCCGGTGATGCTCCGGTTCCTCCTTCGGCTCCTGATATTACAATCAGATCGGCCTTGGCTTTTGCTACGCCGGCAGCGATTGTTCCTACACCGCTTTCTGCTACCAGCTTTACGCTGATGGCTGCTCGCGGATTGACATTCTTCAGGTCGAAGATAAGCTGAGCCAAGTCTTCGATACTGTAGATATCGTGATGAGGTGGAGGAGAAATCAGCGAAATGCCCGGAATAGAGTGGCGGGTACGTGCGATGACTTCGTCTACCTTAAAGCCCGGCAACTGACCACCTTCACCCGGTTTTGCTCCTTGTGCCACTTTAATCTGTATTTCTTCAGCATTGACCAGGTACTCGGTTGTTACGCCGAAACGTCCTGAAGCAATCTGTTTGGTCTTACTGCAAAGGCTGATATCTTCGTTGTCGCTGTCGGAATGATAAACAGCTTTGAATCGTTCACTGTCTTCACCTCCTTCACCCGTGTTGCTGCGTGCACCGAGTTTGTTCATGGCAAGTGCCATGGCTTCGTGAGCTTCTTTGCTGATGGCGCCGAATGACATGGCACCGGTTACAAAGTGCTTGACGATGCTTTCCACAGGTTCTACGGTGTTGATGTCTACGGGATTATTGCGGAAGCGGAAAAAGTCGCGCAAGAACATGGGTGATGCTTTTTCGTTTGCCTTTTGTGTGAATTCCTTGAACTTCTTATAGCTTCCTGTACGTGTGGCCAGTTGCAGTAAACTGATGGTTTCCGGATTCCACGCATGCTTTTCTCCATCTTTGCGGAAGGAGAACAATCCGATATGATCGAGCATGGAAGCTGCTTCATCATCGCTGATGCAGGCTCCCGACTGATGAAATTTCAGATAGTCGTTGGCTATGTCTTTCAGTCCGGCACCGCCGATGGTAGAAATTTCGGTACCGAAATACCGTTTCATCGTTTCGGCGTTCAGTCCTACAGCTTCAAAAAGTTTGGCTCCGCGATATGAACGGATGGTACTGATACCCATTTTGCTCATTACTTTATAGAGGCCTTTGCACAATGCTTTGATATAGTTTTTTTCGGCTGTGTTGTAGTCCAGTTGGACATCGCCTTTCTTTACCAATTCGTCTATTACGGCAAATGCCATATACGGGCAGATGGCACTGGCACCATATCCTAACAACAATGCAGCATGCATTACTTCACGTGCTTCACCGCTCTCTACTATCAATGCCGTTTGTACACGTTTTTGTACCGAAATCAGGTGATGGTGTACAGCACTTACGGCAAGCAGGGAAGGAACAGGTGCATGGGTTGCATCGATGTCACGGTCGGAAAGTACAATGTAATTAGCTCCCGCATCGACAGCTTCTTCTGCTTTCTTGCATAAGTCTTCGATGGCAGAACGCAGGCCTTCTTCACCTTCTTTGATATCGAATATCATTTTCAGTTTGACAGTACTGAATCCCTTATATCTGATATTGCACAGAATGTCGAGTTGTGTGTTGGTCAGTATAGGATGTGGCAAGCGTACCATTTTGCAATGCATAGGGTCTGGGGTCAGAATATTTTTCCCCACAGCGCCGATATATTCGGTAAGTGACATTACCAGTTCCTCACGAATCGGGTCGATGGCCGGGTTAGTAACCTGAGCAAACTGCTGTCTGAAATAGTTGAATAGCAGTTGAGGCTTTTCCGACAAGACGGCAAGCGGGGTATCGTTACCCATTGAGGCAGTCGGTTCTGCTCCGGTCTTACACATCGGAGTCAGGGTCCGTTCCACATCTTCACGTGTAAATCCGAAAATACGCAGGCGGCGTCCTGCATTTTTTACTGCATTTTCAACCTTACGACCACTGCGAAGTGTGTCGAGTTCAATGCGGTTGGCAGAAAGCCATTCTGTGTAGGGAAGTGCCGAAGCCAAGTTTTCCTTTACTTCGTTATCGTAATATATCTTGCCTTCCTGCGTGTCAACCAGCAAAATCTTACCGGGTTGTAATCTGCCTTTAGCTTCTATTTCATCCGGATTGAAGCTGATTGTACCAGTTTCACTTGCAACAACCATGGTACCGCTCTTTGTAACCAGCCAGCGTGCCGGGCGCAATCCGTTACGGTCGAGCATACCTCCTGCGTAACGTCCGTCGCTGAATAACAAGGCCGCCGGCCCGTCCCATGGTTCCATCAGGATAGAATGGTATTCATAGAAAGCCTTCAGTGCCGGACTGATCGGGTTCTTTTCATTGGTAGATTCAGGAACCATCATGGCCAGTGCATGCGGCAGGCTCAAGCCCGACATGACAAAAAATTCCAGGACATTGTCCATTGATGCACTATCACTCATTCCTGGTTGTATGATCGGGCGTATCTGAGAAATATCACCCAGCTCTTTTGATGACAATACGCTTTCTCTTGCCTCCATCCATGCGCGGTTACCTCGTATGGTGTTGATTTCACCATTGTGAGCCATCATTCGGAATGGCTGTGCAAGGCTCCACGTCGGGAACGTATTGGTACTGAAACGTGAGTGTACCAAAGCAAGTGCGCTGGTAAAGTAAGGTTGTGTAAGGTCGGCATAATACTCTCTCAGCTGGGTAGATGTAAGCATACCTTTGTACACCATATTCCGACTTGAGAGAGAAACTATATAAAAGTCTTTATGCTCGACTCTGTTCTCTATCTTTTTCCTTATTATATATAGTTTCTTTTCGAGATTCTGTTCGTCAGCTTCAGCTGTAATAAATATCTGTTTCACATCTGGTTCTGTAGCCAGTGCGTCTTTTCCAAGCACATTCGAGTTCACAGGAACACTTCTTACATGCATTAGCGTCATGCCTTCTCGCTCTATTTCTTCTATCATAATGCTCATTATGGCATGCTGCGCTTCTTTGTCTTTGGGCATAAATACCAGTCCGGTACCATATTTTCCTTTTTCGGGAACAGGGATTCCTTGCAGAAGAATGAACTCATGGGGTATTTGTATCATAATACCTGCACCGTCGCCGGTTTTGCTGTCGGCGCCTTCTGCTCCACGGTGCTTCATGTTTTCCAGCACTCTGAGGGCGGAGTCAATTAAATCGTGTGATTTTGTGCCATGTAGGTTGACTATCATACCTACACCGCAGGCATCGTGCTCGTTATCCGGGCTGTAAAGACCATGCCGATATTGCGGTAAATCTTTGTTTTCATCTGATAAAATGTAACCTTTTTCTCTCATTTGCTTTCAATTTTTATTGATATGCTTGTTTAGTTGTTTCGGTGTGATTGCAAAAATACAAATATGCTTTCGAAAAACAAAGTAAAGCGTGATGAGAGTAAACAAAAAATATGTTCTTAAACGACTTTGCTTATAATTTGTTTGATTATGAGTTTTTATTATTACGAATCGTAATCAATTTAGTTTTTATAGGTTATAATCTGTGATAATTGCGGAGAAAAAAAGAAATTGACGAAATCTCTGATCTGCCTTTTTTAGCGGGAATGTAATAAGGCTGGAGAAGAATTCTTTGGTAAAATCTCCTTTTTGGGAAGGATAAAGAAATTGGCTTTTGATAAACATTTTGATATTTTACAGATGAATTTTGTATCTTTCTAAGGATTGTCCGGCACATTTGCAGAACATTTTTTACCTTTGTGATATGTTTAGACAGAAAATTAATCAGAGTATCAGCGAGAAACGTTTGTTTGCTCCTGATGATAAGATATTGGTTGCCTTGAGTGGTGGAGCAGATTCCGTCGCTTTATTGCGTGTATTACTGCTGGAAGGGTATACATGTGTTGCAGCACATTGTAATTTTCATCTTCGGGGTGAAGAGTCGGACCGTGATGAGAATTTTGTACGGACATTATGCAGCAATCTGCATGTTCCGTTGCAGGTCGTACATTTTGATACAACCGGATATGCCTCACAGAGAGGAATATCTATAGAAATGGCAGCTCGTGAGTTGAGATATGCATGGTTTGAGCAAGTACGTACCGAGGTTGGAGCAAAGGTGATAGCAGTAGCTCATCATCGTGATGACAGTGTAGAAACATTTCTGTTGAATCTGGTCAGAGGAACGGGAATTAATGGTTTGAAGGGTATTACCGCTATTAATGGGGTAATCGTCCGTCCGTTACTGGATGTCAGCCGTGAGGAAATACTGGAGTTCCTGAAGAATCTTCATCAGGATTACGTGACCGATAGTACGAACCTGCAAGATGAATATACACGAAACAAGCTCCGGTTAAATGTAATTCCTATGTTGAAGGAAATCAATCCGTCAGTTTGTGAGTCGATAGCCGAGACAGCACGCCGATTATCTGATGTGGAAGCCGTATATCGTGAAGCGATGAAGGTTGCTTGTGCCCGGGTTACAGAGGAGGAGGGGCGGTTCAGTATTCCCCGGATTGTAAAGGAAGTATCTCCTCTTGCTGTACTGTTTGAGCTTTTTCACCCATATGGATTCAATGCAGCTCAATTGAAGGATATATACAGAAGTCTGGAGGCTGAGTCAGGACGCCTCTTTTATTCTGAGAACTATGTGCTGTTGCGCGACCGTGACTGTCTGCTTTTAAAAAAACGTGAGTCGTTGCCAGATGTTTCGCATAAGATATTGCATCACGAAGTTCATGAGATAGAAACCGGATTTAAAGTTTCCCGTGACCCGAAGATTGCCTGCCTGGATGCTGATAAATTGGTAGAACCTTTGACATTACGCCGATGGCAGTCGGGAGATAAGTTTGTTCCCTTTGGCATGAACGGCTTCAAAAAAGTACGTGATTACCTGCGTGACCGTAAATTCACCTTATTCGAAAAAGACAACCAATGTGTGGTATGTTCGGGAAACGATATTGTATGGTTGGTTAATGAACGGACTGACAATCGCTTTCGGGTAACGGAAAATACACGTCGCGTAATGTTGCTTTGGGTAGAATGACAGGACGAATAACTGTTTGCCTAAATACCTAAAAATAGGGATTGTATACCCTGTATGAATTATCTTACTTTGTAAACGAAAATAATATGAATTCTATTTTTGCTATGGGTGGAACCAAAATATATAAACCGACCGATAAAATGAGTGATCTGATTTGTGAGAACTACGCTTTGCTGCAGGTCTTGAGCCGTTTTGGCGTACCATTGGGCTTCGGTGACAAGTCAGTACAGGAAGTATGCAGCATGAACGGAGTTGATTGTACTACCTTCCTTGCCGTAGTGAACTTTCTTACCGAAGAGAGTAACCGCATGCAAGACCATATAACCGGGCTTTCTGTGCCGGCTTTGATGGATTATCTGCAACGTGCTCATTCCTATTTCCTGGATTTCCAGTTGCCTACTATTCGCAGGAAACTGATAAAAGCCATCGACTTTTCTTCCCATAACGAGGTATCCTTTCTGATACTTCAGTTTTTCGACGATTATGTGGGCGAGGTAAGAAAGCACATGGAGTATGAGAACGAAAAGGTTTTCACTTATGTACGTGGCTTGTTGAACGGTGAGCGCTCTACACAATATAATATAGGTGTATTTGCACGTCACCACGATCAAGTAAATGCCAAACTGACCGAATTGAAAAATATTATCATCAAGTACTATCCGGCCAATGGCGATAATCAGTTGCTGAATGCAACATTATTCGATATTTTTAGTTGTGAAGAAGATCTGGCATCGCATAACCGGGTAGAAGATTACTTGTTTGTCCCTGCCATTATGGAACTGGAAAAGGGGGAGAAATGAAATCGCAGGAATTGATTTTAGTAGCTGTGGCCGAAACTTCGGTTATTGTGCGAAGCGGGTTGGTTGCCGTTCTCAAGCGTTTGCCCGACATGAACATACAGACCATAGAGGTCACCTCGAAGGAAGGGCTTCAGCATTGCATGGAGGCACATACTCCTAATATATTGATCGTTAATCCTCAGTTTGAGGGCTGGTTCGATGTCGATGCCTTTAAGGAACATTATCAGCATCCGGAAACCAAAATCGTGTCTTTGCTTTGTACGTTTGTCGATGCCAACCAACTGAAAGGTTACGATGACAGCATAAATCTTTTCGACGATACGGAATCGCTCGGAAAGAAGATTTCCGTACTTATGAATCTTTCCGAAGAGGAAGATGCTGATCTGGATACTCTGAGCCAGCGAGAAAAAGAAATTATTGGCTGCGTGGTACGAGGTATGACCAATAAGGAGATTGCAGAAAAACTGTTTATTTCGGTACATACCGTCATTACCCACCGGCGCAACATTACCCGCAAGCTGCAGATTCATTCGGCAGCCGGACTTACCATTTATGCCATCGTAAATAAATTGGTCGAGCTGAGCGAGGTAAAAATGAAACTGTAACATGCTTCCTTATCTGGAATGTTTCTAAAATACCTACATTTAGGTATTGCAGGGACGGGCAGACACCCGTATCTTTGCAGTGTTAGTCATATGAAATTACGTAAACCACAAGTAAAAAGTTAGTTATTAGTTGGGTGCCCCCTGCGAAGTGATTCGCGGGGGGCTCGCGCTTTGTGGTGTCTATTTTGTAAACAAATGCCAGTAATACCTGCATTATTTGTTCGATTTTGCCGGTAAGTATAAATTTCTGACTTTTTTTTCATTTTTCTTTTTTTGTTAATTCATCAATAAGCCATACCTTTGTTTGTGCAGAAACAAAATAGGTAAAATGATGAAAGTAGGATTATTTATTCCCTGCTATATCAATGCTGTCTATCCCGAAGTAGGAGTTGCCTCTTATAAGCTTCTGAAAAGTTTGGGTGTAGATGTAGACTATCCGTTAGACCAGACCTGTTGCGGACAGCCTATGGCGAATGCAGGGTTCGAAAATGAATCGAAAGAATTAGCAAAGCGATTCGACAAATTATTCGAGAGTTATGATTATATAGTTGGTCCTTCGGCCAGTTGCGTGGTATTTGTGCGCGACCATTACGGCAATCTGCTGGCGGAGGAGAAACATCGTTGTGCCAGTGAAGGTAAGATATATGACATCTGTGAGTTTATTCACGATGTAGTAAAGCCAACCTCCCTTCAGGCTTCATTCCCTCACAAGGTCAGTATTCAGAACAGTTGTCACGGAGTGCGTCTGATGAAACTTTCTTCTCCCAGTGAGTTGAATATTCCTTATTATAATAAGCTGCGCGATCTGCTGTCGCTGGTAAAGGGTATAGAAATTGTAGAGCCTGAGCGTCCGGACGAATGCTGTGGCTTCGGAGGAATGTTTGCGGTAGAAGAACACGATGTTTCCGGCCAGATGGGACGTGACAAGGTTAAGCGTCATATGGCGACCGGAGCCGAATATATCGTAGGAGCCGACAGTTCATGCCTGATGCACCAGCGAGGAATCATAGAGCGTGAAAAGCTTCCTATCAAGACCATTCATATCGTTCAAATATTAGCTGCTGGATTATGAGTACGAAACATGCAAAGGCTGCCGGAAAATTTCTGGAAAATCAGGAACTGGCAGCATGGCACGATGAAACATTGTGGATGGTTCGTGCCAAACGTGATAAAATGAGCAAACAGGTGCCCGAATGGGAACACTTGCGTGATATGGCGTGTGCCATAAAGATGTACAGCAACAGTCATCTGGACCAGTTGCTTCAGGAATTTGAAAAGAATGCTTTGGCAAACGGTGCCTGTGTCTATTGGGCAAAAGATGCCGATGAATATTGTTCCATTGTATACAATATCTTACAGGGGCATCAGGTAAAGCATTTCATCAAGAGCAAGTCGATGCTGGCAGAAGAGTGCGGACTGAATGAATTTCTGGAAAAGAAAGGTATCGAAGTGGTGGAAAGCGACTTGGGAGAGCGTATTCTGCAACTGATGCACAAGCGTCCGAGCCACATTGTCCTGCCTGCCATCCATGTAAAGAAAGAAGAAATCGGCGAATTGTTCGTTCGTGAAATGGGAACAGAGCCCGGCAATAATGACCAGACATATCTGACTCATGCAGCCCGCAAGAACTTGCGCCGGAAGTTTATCGAAGCCGAAGCCGCCATGACGGGAGCCAACTTTGCCGTAGCTTCTACAGGAGAATGTGTGGTATGTACCAACGAAGGTAACGCCGATATGGGAACTTCCCAGCCAAAACTTCAGATAACAGCGTTCGGAATGGAAAAGATTGTGCCCGACCGCGATGCCTTGGGAGTATTTACCCGTCTGCTTGCCCGTTCGGGAACCGGACAACCTATCACCACTTATACCTCACATTATCGCAAACCGCGCAAAGGCGGAGAATTGCATATCATTATCGTAGATAACGGACGCAGCCGTATTCTGGCCGATCAGCATCATGTCAAGACGCTGAACTGCTTGCGTTGCGGAGCCTGCATGAACACTTGTCCCGTTTATCGTCGTTCGGGAGGTTACTCATACACTTATTTTATTCCGGGACCTATCGGCATCAATCTGGGAATGCTGAAAGCACCGTTGCATTACTATGATAATGTTTCGGCATGCTCGTTGTGTCATTCGTGCCAGAATGTATGTCCGGCAAAAGTCGATCTGGCAGACCAGATTTATGACTGGCGTCAGAGATTGCATACATTGGGCGTAGCCAGTTCGTCGAAGAAGCTCATGTCGGGTGGCATGAAATTCCTCATGTCGCGTCCGGCTCTGTTTAATTTTGCGTTGAAGAATGCGCCGATTGTCAATTCTTTGCCTCGCGGTGTGGTATACAATGACTTGGACGACTGGGGAAAAGAACGTGAAATACCGAAGTTTGCCAAGGAGAGCTTCAACGAAATGTGGAAAAAGAATAAAGTGAAATGAGTATGAGTAGCAGAGAAGATATATTACAAAGCATACGCCGCAATACAAGAATGCGCTATGAGAAGCCGGACTTGTCTGATTTGGAGCATGAAGCACTGACTTATGAAGATAAAGTCGCACAGTTCTGCAACATCATGAAAGTAGTTGGAGGGCAGGCTGTTGTATTGCAGAAAGGAGAAGATGTAAACGAAGCAATAAAGAAAGCTTATCCCGATGCCCGCCGTATAGCTTCGGTTGTACGTGAAGTGAAGACGGAAGACGGCATACAGTCCGTTACCTGCGGAACCTTTCATCCCGACGATGTGGAAAAATCGGGAGATCTCGACGGAACAGATCTTGCCATTGTCGACGGACGCATAGGTGTTTGTGAGAATGGTGCCGTATGGTTGCAGCAAGATGTTGAACAGCGTGCCGTATATTTCATTTCGGAAGCACTGGTTATCCTGCTCGACCGGAAGAATCTGGTGAACAACATGCACGAGGCTTACAAGCGCATCGATACCGGTGAATATGGATATGGCGTATTCATTTCAGGTCCGTCGAAGACGGCCGATATCGAACAGGCACTTGTTATGGGTGCACACGGTGCACGCAGTGTAACGGTTATTCTGCTCTGACAGGTATCCGGTAAGCGATAAAAGAATAAAAGCTTGCTCTATTCACATAGGGCAAGCTTTTTTCATATAGGAAGAAAGTTTATAAAGAGATTATTTTTGAGTGTCTGTATTTTTTTAATGCGTGCATAGTGAAACAATCCACCATGCCAGGTTCAGTATGATGATACCGCCTACTATGGCATAAATTGTCCGTGCAAGCATCTTTTTGTTATCTGACTTATATTCATCTGTTTCATTTTCGTTTTGCATGTTACTGAGCTGTGGTATTATCATATTCGTCTTGTTTGTTTATTACTAAAATGTACGATTCTGATAAATACTGCGTGCCGGCAGGTTATTTTTGTCTGTTTTTAAACAATTGTACTTTGGCTCCGAACGAAAAGCGTAGTATATCTTTCATTGTCAGACTCTTGTTTGTAGCCTTGCTGATAATATACAATTCGCAACTGCTCACCTCATAAAACAAGGAAATATGCTTTACTATACCGTGCTTCAGGTTGAAGTTCAGTCGTTGTCCTACAAATATATACGGACGAATCTTCGTACTGAAATTGTAATAGCGGTTAGGGTATCGTCCGGGTTCCTTTTCCCAGAACTCTTCTCCGGCTATAGTCGTGAGATACAGTCCGCAATAAAACGGTTCCAGTGCCCAGTGTTCGCCAAAACTCATACTCCACGGAATATAGTTTTGCTTTACAGTCAGTGTAAAAAGAAAGTCGGTTGCATATTTGGCAGGCAGATAACCTATCAGAAAGTCGGTTTCCCACTGTCGGCGTTTGCCGTAATCCCAGCCTACACCGGCCGACATTACACCCATTCCTCCTGCATATTGTATTTTTGCATGAGTCGGTTTCAGCCTTTCCCAGCCCTCATATTTCAGATGCACTCGCTTGTCCCAGCGTTTGGGAGCTGGCAATTCTTCCGTTTCGTCGGTTATGCCGAACAGGTTAAGGGGAGCAGCCAGCAGTGCAGTCAGCAGATATTTAGAAATTGACCAGCTCATAGTTGTATTCATTTTTTTTGATTGTAAAATATACATAGTTTCTTTTGTTGATGGAAGGGGCAGAATAGTACATGGTGCCGTCTTCGAATATATCACTTTCCGAGAAGCTGTGTATGTGTCCGTATATGCAGAATTGCAGAGAAGGGAATTGCGAAATGCAATACTGGAAGACTCTTGCGATATTATTGTTGAATTGTTCGGAGCGGGGAGGAGCGTGCATGGCAACTACCGTCTTGCTTGCCTGAGAAGGAAAGTTCTGTAGTTCATGCTCTAAAAAAGAAAAGTCGGGTACGGCTTCCGAGTAATCAAACTCCAGAGCGTTGGTGTTGAGGCATACAAAACGCACATTTCCGGCTGTAAATGCAAAGTTTTCATCGCCGAAAATAGTGTTGAATACCTCCTTGCCTGTAGCCAGACAGTCGTGATTTCCCAGCAGGCATACATAGGGGACGCTCAGGCGGTTCAGAATATCGCGCTGTTTTTCAAATTCCATTTTCATGCCGAAGTCGGAAAGGTCGCCGCAATGTATCACGAAATCCACATCATTACGTTCGTTGATAGCATTTACGGCATCTTCCGTTTCATCATACCAGCGCTGTGTGTCGCTGATAAGGACAAACGAAAACTCTTCCTTTCCGTTCAAGTTTGCTTCAATGGTCTGTATGTTTTTCCGGTTAATGTCTGTATCTCCCTTTATATTCAGGTCGTAGGGATGATATTCTATCATGTCGCACCCGTTTGTCAGCATCGTAAGACCAGCAAGTGCCAGTGCGGCAAATGTGGAGTGTAAGATGCTGTTGCATCGATTTTTAGTGGTCATATAATTATTCGTTTTCCTGTTTTTTCATGCAAATTTTGCCATAAAAAGTTGCATTTTATTTATTATTTTTTCAGAAAAACTGTTCTGATTCGCTGGGTGTGGTAAAAAAGAATATTTTATCTTCCTTTTAGAATAGGTCGGAACGGATGCTTGGCTTCTTTCTGTCCGGATGCTCAATTAGTCTGTAGTAAACTTATACACCGTATGACTCTGGAAAACTTCACCAGGCCTTAGCGTGGTAGAGGGGAATTGTGGATTGTTCGGACTGTCCTGAAAGTGGCAGGTTTCAAAGCATACAGCTCCTCGGAACGGATAACAAATGTCATTTTTCCCTTTCACTTTTCCTTTCAGTCCGTTGCCCGTATAGATATGAACAGCAGGTTCGGTAGTATAGATTTCCATTTTTCGTCCGCTGTTTTCGTCGTATATCCAGGCGGCAGGTCGGCTGTCATCGCCCGGAGAACGGAGTGCCCATGCATGATCGTATCCGTTTACTACTTGCAATTGTCCATACTCATCGTTGATATGCCGACCTATGGCATGAGGTTGAGTGAAGTCCAGTGGCGTGCTTTTGACGGGCCATAATTCTCCTGTCACACATTTCTTTTTGTCATAAGGCGTAAAGTAGTCGGCATCCACCCACATAATCTGGGTTTCCACACTGCTGTTCAGGTTACCCGACAGGTTGAAAAACGAATGATTGCACAGGTTGATTACAGTTGGCTTGTCGGTAGTAGCTTCGTAGCGGATATCGAGTGCGTTGGCTTCGGTAACGGTATAGGTAAGTTTTACTTTCAGGTTTCCGGGAAATCCGTTTTCTCCGTCGGGAGAGAGGTAGGTCAGGGTGACAGAAGAAGGAGTGACCTGCTGCACTTTCCACATGCGGGCACCGAAATTCGGATCGCCTCCGTGTGCAGTATGCCCGTCGGTATGATTTGCCTGCAAGCAATATTCTTTTCCGTCGAGCACGTATCGTGCATGCAAGATGCGTCCGATATATCGTCCTACGGTAGCTCCATAATTCTGTGGCTGGCTGAGGTAACCGTTTATATCAGGAAATCCGCAGACGATGTCCTCCAGCTTACCGTTGCGGTCGGGCACCATGAGTGATACTACGCGTGCACCATAATTGGTGATACAGGCTTCCAGTCCGTTTTTATTGCTTATTTTGTATAAGGCGGTCTTTTCTCCGTTAACCTTTTGGCGGAAATCCTCCGACCGTAGTCCCGATGATGTGATGAATTTATTCCCGCTACAGGAATCTAAGATGCCGGCAAAAGCCAGACAGGCAAAGAAATATACAGTTCGTTTCATACGTGTTTATTTTTGAGTTTTGTTGCAAAGTTATGTTTTTGCCGGACTTATGGAATAGGTTCTATATATAAAAAGTAGAAAAGATAGGGAGATGATTGGAGGGACATGCAGACGTTTGCTTAAAAACGTGCTGACGTTTTTGGAAAATTTGTACAAACTTTCTGATTTTTTGTACAAATTTTCTTGAGATCTCCTGAGCTTTGTTTGGGCTTTGGGGCATGTTTCTGAAATTTTTGGAGAGATTATCGGGCAGGCGATATGAAACGGGTTGTAAAGACTACGTGTCTTGTAGCTGATCAGTAGAAATGTTTAGATTTTTGTATAGTCTGTTGCGTTGGAACATATGGATAGGGAGTTTTTAAATGAATGTTTATGTCTGCCTTATGGTGAATAAATGTGAAATCCGTGTGACTTTGCTTGAAGGCTGCAATCGGCTGTTTTCATATGTAGGGAGGGCATAAAAAAGATACTCCCACTGAACACTATCAGTAGGAGTATCACAACACAAAAACTAAACTAGACTTAACTTTTGAAATGTGATACTCCGCTTTGCAAATCAGTTTATTATGGGTGCTTAAAAATACCTAACTGGAATGAAAGTGGAATGGAATGAATTTTCTTATCTTTTTAAATAATCCAAAGTTCCTCTTTCCCTCTCCTTTTATGCCTTCATATAGGAGACTTATTAATGAGGCTCTATTTTCATATATTCTTTTTTTTATTTGGTGTATATCTGCATTTAAGTAATTATCAATTTGATTTGAACATAAATCTTGTAAATCGTTTATTGTTCTATTTATTTTTGTTGCCAAAGAGGTATCGTATGATTGTACTATCGTAACGAAATTATCAATAAAATCATTTCTTAAATCTCTTAACGATCTATTGGCCCTTGCTTTTTTTCTTGGAATTAATCTGCCATCAGTTATTCCTTTTAACTCATTTATATTGTTATTTATACGTTGATGTATCTTGTTGTAGAAATTATCAATGTTATTTAAATTGGGTTGTATTATTACAGACATGTACCAATTCTGATTTATTCCTTTGTTTCTGTCTTTATTAGCTTTTAGACTTTGTATAATAAATATAAATAATGTTACTATTATAGCTATTGTTGAAATTAAATTAGCATAGGAATCTTTACCTATAATCTCCTCAATTCTTTTTAAATCATCTTCTTTTTTACTGTAATATATACTGTCTAATGGTTGATAGGTAAAAATAAAAGTGTGATTCATAAGTGAATCATTCCTAAAGGGAATAAAAGGTAAATTATCCATAGACTATTTTCTATTTTTGTATTCAATTAAAGCCTGCCTTTCGTTATCTGCAATATCTTCTTTTAAACATTCTATAACCTCTGCGTCTTCATCTTCAAAAGTTATTTTATATTTTTTATGGAAGTTTTCTATTCCTCCAAGATTGCATATGCTTTCATAAAATAAACCTAAGAAAAATGAAGGGTTAAATGATGTTGTTCCTTCAGGAATTGAAATTTCATATTCTTCGTTGTCTTTATCAAGTTGGTTTAAATTAAGCTCCTCCCTTACTTGGTAACCTTGCAATCTGCCTGTAAACATAGTGCTACTTGGACCTCTATGCGCTTTGGTTAACTTTATTGTTTTCATTTTCTTTTTTATTTAAAGCCTTACTAAAATATTTTTTATTCAGATATATCTTAACTTCAAGGAATGTGCCTGGAAAATATTCTTGCATATGTCTAAGGTAATTATCTTCAGGTAATAAAGATATATCTTTTTCCTTATTTAAGGATAGTAAGTAGTTATTGTTATCATTATATGGTTCTACTTCATTATCGCAATGTACACAGGTCTTGCCTGAAATGATATTTAGATGAGGTTTATATTCGGGATTTTCTTTTCCAAATGAACCAAGTGTAATAAATGCTCTTATAAAGTTCATTGTTCCATGTCCTCGACTTTCATCTTCATATTTCAAACGGCTTACTCCATCTTGTAGGCTATATAATGTATATAGGTCATCTTTATTAAGTTTGGAACCCGTTTGTTCTTTTAATTCAGAATGTCTATCATACCATTTCTTTATATTACTCATCATTTCTTTATTTCTCTTTTCATTTTTAATGATACCTTCTGAAATAGAAAAACCAAAATTTAATATTCCTAAATTAAGTTCTATTATTGGTTCTCCGTCGATAATATTTTTGAAAGAAACTCCATCAACATACCATTCATTGTGTACGCTGTGATCCTCCGCATTATTGAATATTTCTGACAAAAGTTTATCTATTTTGTTTATGCCATTTGTATTCAATATGGCATCTGATTGCGCTAACGATTCGTTTATGAATTCTCGAACTTTCGTACAAACAGCTCCTTTTTTATTTTCTTTATATGAAACTCTGCTCGCTAAGTTTGTTTGTAATCCTAAATATAAAAAACCTTCTTCTGGTTGTACATCTTCAATTTCTTTCTTTTCTATGTTATCTACTAGTTTTAATGCAAATAAAGATCTATTTATTTTATTACATTTTGATTTTAAGTATTTTATTTCTTTTTCAGTAGGGTTGTAAAATCTGCGATTATATCTTGCTTTCGTTTCTATTAATTCCCTTACTATGACTTTTAATAACATTGCGTTTGTAATATCAATTCTTTCGCATATCTTAAAATCTACAATTGTAGTCTTGTCAGTAAGCAGATATGATGATATTAGGCATTTAAAGAATGTTATACAGTCGTCACTATTTTCTTCAAAAGAGAATATTTTGGGTACAATAACATTTTCTGTTGCGTAATCTGCGTGTATAAAACCTTTATTTCTGAAAAAAGATAATAGATTTGTGTGTACCTTTATATTGATACGTGGAAATACCCCAGATAAGGCTTTTTTTCTTTTACCTTTCTCCTTCTTTTTCCTATATCTTCGTTTGTAGATTTTCACCTCTATTCTTCTTTCTTTTTTCATTGAATATCTTGTTTAAATATATTAACTTTTGCTTGCTTCAGTTCTTCCCATATTCTGTTTCTTGGTATCATATCATTGGATTTATGAGGCATGTAATTTCTAAATCTGACATATCTGATGGCTATTTCTTTATGAATAAATCGAGCAATTTAATATTGCCTTGTGGACTATGAAAGACATTTTCTTCGTTTTCAATTTTTGTTATTTCTTGTAGACCTTTGATTGGTTTTAAATTCATTGGCATACATACTAAACAATTATGGGAATCATAGCTATTATGCAATATATGTATTTCATGCTATTATAGATTAAGTTATTCGTTCTTAGAAGTTGTGCTTATCTTTATAATGGATTCTTATTTCTATATTTGCTAATTTTGTCAAGTTTCCCATTAGTCATAATATCCTCAACCATTTTAGCGTGTTCAAGCGATGTTATCGCACCTGAGTTTAGTAATATGTTTGCTTCATTCAAAAGTTCTGTTTGCGTTTTCTTTTTATTAAAGAGCAACGTAATAACTAATCCAATTAATGGGCTCAGAATGACTGATAAAATAAAAGCCCCCCAAAAACCACAATTTCTATTTTTACCAATGATTCCTACCAAAAATGATAGGCATAACCAAATAATAAATCCCATAATTATCCTATTTTTTGTTTGTTAATAATAAGTTCTGCTTCAAGTTCTTTTATTCTTGCCTGCAGGTTCTTTATTGTGTCCTGTTGGAATGTGATGGTGTCGATGAGCTTGCCCATTCTGTCACTTTCCTTGTCAGTTGGCTGTTCAGATGTCAGGAGCATTTCACCTTTGCCGCGCATCAGCCATTCGGCGGAAACATCAGCATAAGTTAAAAGAATACCTAATATTGTTTGTATGCTTACTTCATTCTGTCCATTTAATTGTCTGCTAAAAGTGTTTTGTCTTAATCCACATTTTATAGCAAATGCTCTGTCAGATAATCCAGTATGGGCTATCAATTCTTTTATTCGACCAATCATAGTTTACTTAGTTAAATGTTAAATTATCCATATTTGGATAATATTTCTTTTCTATTAATCCAAAAATGGATTATATTTGCATCATCAATCAATCAACAAACAAATATAAATAAAAAATATCACTAATCAAAAATGAACGCGAAAGAAATATACTATGAAAATGAGATTATTAGCATTACATCCGACATAGAAATGGCGGAAAATATGACAGAAGAGGAATTGCAGAAATACTTCAATACGGATGATTCTAAAGAGAAGTTTATCGCTTTCCTGATTCAAGAAAAACAAGATGCAGAAAAACATCTTATGGATGAAGGAGAAAATGAATGGCAGACAGTCGATGCCGGATTCTCCAGTGAGGATGATTACCTGAGATATAAGTTTGGATAATTAATCACTAAATAAAAGTCAAAAAATTATGATTCAAGTTGTTTCACCAAAATTCAATTTTGGACAAAATGTCTGGATGCTCTCTAATGGAAAAGCTGTAGAGATGAAGGTTAAGGATGTGACTATATTCTTGAAAGAGAATAGTCAGCAGCGTAACATGTACTGTCTTATCGGTGTAGATGATGATCCTAAAGAAGAAGCTTATGGATATAGCCTCTTCAACGAGGATACCCTGTTCCCCTCCAAGGAAGATTTGCAAAAGTATGTCTTCGGTTAATTTGGCAATTTATCCCGGTGTGGCTTGACCGCCTATCCGGGAACACAGAGAAGAGTTCCTTGACATACTTAGGCTTCTGGCGGGTGAGAAATCATCCAGTTACTATGGATAATAGGCAGCCAGTTGAGTACATAGAATTATAGACAATTCGGTCCACTATGTGGATTTTATGATAGGATAGCCGGAATGGTTCAATGGTAGAACGGTGCAGAAACATACATATCTAATCTAAGGGCAATACGATGTACAAGTCGTGGTTCGAATCCACGTTCCGGCACAATTAAATTTTACTACGATGAAAGCAATTATCGAAAAGGAGTATATCGTTGACAAAATGGTTGGTGATATCAAATGTGGAAACAAGGTTTTGACTGATTGTATTGGTATAGATAGAACAATCCTTAAGATAAGATTTCTATCTATCCCAATTTATAGTAAGGTACAGACATTTAACGAGCATCGAGCATCGCCAATACAGACTCGAACTTCAGGTTAGTGATGATTGGCTCTTTTTCTTCTTTAAGATGAAAAGCTGTTTGACCTCTTAAATCTTCAATGCAGATAATTGCATCAGTGTTGATGCACCAAGATTTTCCTTTGGTGTCTGATACGACAATAAAATTTTTCATGATTCTTAATTTTTAGTTTGCAATACAAAATTAAGAAATCCCTCCGAAAAGCGTGCAGCAGCGGATGGAATCTGCCGGAGGGAGCATCTTAAAATTATACAATTATGAATATCATGTCATTTATAATGTCCTGCATGGTAACTCTTGGAGTTTCAGGATTGTTCTGGGGAGCGGTTGCTTCTTGTGACTCTGTGAATTGGGCTTGGGCTATAGCCTGCTTTGCTGCCCTTGTACTATGTGTTTGTTCTAACGTCATAACATGGAAGGAAATATGGAAAAAAAACCGATAGTTGAAACGCTCAGGAATATGCCTGTTTCCGGACAGGAAAGATTTCCTCTATCTCAGAAACGGTCTGTGGAGAATACTATGTATAACAGACTCGCAGAAGAAAGGGTTAAGGGCTTTCGATGGAGCATCAAGACCGATATGCAGTCTGGCGTTATAGTTGTAACTCGAGTTAGTTAATATGGTGTATACTCTTAATGGCAGACTTATGATAGTGGTCAGTTCAGATGTGTTGCTCGAGAATATATTGCTGGCGATGGAAGAAATTCCGCTAAGCAAGACTCAGGCAGCGCGTATTGTAGGCAGTGAAAGGAAACTTGAAACACTTGTTGATCGTGGAGATATTCGTGCAGATAAACCTACTGCACGGCAGAACGGTAAATGGTTTTGCAACGGTGGTGATGTATTAAGGCATTGTGCCAACCACAGGAGGAAGAGAAAGAAAAAGTGATGTACTTTTTTGTGTGTTCATACTTTTAATTGGATTCCATGAAGATAGCCTTCCGTGTCCGAGAGAGGACATGTCCGGGTGAGCTTACCGGAATGGGAACTATAGCCTGTGAAGGTTAGGTTTACTTAGTTAGTTGATTAGTGATGCAATGCAGATCACTTGTGAAAGTCGTCTGCATTTTACTGGGTGCTTAGTTCAGGGGAAGAACATCCTGCATTGCAGGAAGATCACGGGTTCAAGTCCCGTAGCATCCGCTTTGTTTCTTGTGTGAAGAGTGTGTAATGTACCTGACCTCTTGTGAAAGCCGTCAGGTAGCTTTCAAATTGGTATCGTGGCGGAACTGGTAGACGCTATGCTCAATGATTGGACTGTCAATCCATAGATGCAAAGAACTGACAACTCATGCAGGTTCGAATCCTGCCGGTACCACAACCCTTTTGAGAGAAATCCGCTATAAATCCGAAAGTAGGGCGAAGATAGCGCAGGTTTTCCCCGCGCGGCATCGGTCAGCCGTTGACTCTATCTGAAAGGTAATGCGAAATCGGAAAGGATTGGAATGAGTGATGTGCCCCGGAGAATACGCTTCGGGGCTTTTTATCACCTTTGAAAACAAAGGTTAAGGCGTAAAAATGGCGAAGTATCGGATTGCAAAACTTGCCAATCTGAACTAATTTTACTGATGTAATAAACTAAAAGTCAAACTATTAATATTGAAAATATGGCTGAAAGAAAAGCTAAAACAGAAGCTCCTGAAAAAGAGAATCAGGAAGTTAAAAAAGAGGAAGTGCAGCAAACACTTTCCGAACGAGTCGTTAACATTAGACCCCTGAAGGCAAACGAAATTGAATGCCGCATCGGTACAATCAATGAGAAAGGATGCACATTGTTGCTGTACAAGGATGCCCGAGTAGACATGAGGCTGCTTGATGAAGTTTTCGGTCCTATGAACTGGAAGAGAGATCATGAGGTCGTGAACGGTAACCTGTTCTGCACCATATCCATTTATGATGAAAAGAAAAAGGAATGGGTGAGCAAACAGGATGTCGGAACGGAATCCAATACCGAAAAGGAAAAGGGACAGGCTTCGGATGCTTTCAAGCGTGCCGGATTCAACTGGGGGATTGGTCGCGAACTTTACTCAGCACCGTTCATCTGGATTAAACTTGAGCCAACCGAAATCAGTAAGAGCACTTCAGGTAGATGTTCTACTTATACCAAGTTCTCTGTTAGTGAGATTGAGTATGATGAGAACAGAGAGGTGAGCAGGTGTATCATTGTGGACCATACTGGTACGATAAGATACCAGTTCCCTAAGCCCAAGGAGCAGCAAAAGTCAAAGCCGGAACAGCCTCAGCAAAATTCAAGTGTATTTTCTGGAAAACAGCTTCAGGAAGTAATCGATGAAGTCCGTGCATGTAGAAGTCGAGCTGAAGTCAATGCTGTATGGAAAAAACATGCTGCCATGCAGAACAACCTGGAGTTCAAGAATGAGATTCAAATGATTTGTAAAAGATTTCCAAAATGATAGAATTGGTTAAGTCAGGTGTGGTTTTCAATGAAGAAAACCACACCTATTTCCTGGGAGAAAAACAGCTTTCAGGTATTACGGGAATGATTAAGAGACAGTTGTTTCCGGACAAGTATAAAGATGTTCCTCAGTTTGTCCTTGAAAGGGCTGCCGAGAGGGGTACAAAGGTTCACCATGAATGCCATTCGCTGATGTAACAGGATTCGAACCTGAATGTCAGGAGGCGATAAATTATCTGATGATACGAACGGGTGCTGGTTATACAGCACTGGATAATGAATACACCGTATCTGATGAAGAGCATTTCGCATCCAACATCGACTGCGTGTGGGAAAAGGATGGTAAGATAGCTCTTGCTGACATCAAGACGACATATAAGGCAGATATAGATTATCTCGAGTGGCAGTTGTCTATCTATGCTTATCTGTTCGAATTACAGAATCCCGGCCTTAAAGTTGATTGCCTCTATGGAGTATGGCTGTACAACGAGAAGTATGAGCTTATTCCTCTGAAAAGAAAATCTGATGATGAGGTTAAGAGGTTACTTCAATGCGAGGTTGAGGGTATAAGTTACCTTGAGACCGAAACCGCAATTGAACACAAGAAAGATGAAGTACAGCTATTGCCAAAGGATGTAATTGACAAATATCTTGAAGCTGTAGCGGAAGTTGAGAGAATACAGCCGTTCATTGATGGTTTCAAAGATTCGTTGAAACGTGCAATGGTTGAACACGATGTCAAGTCGTGGGACACAGGGATATTGAAGGCTACCGTAACACCAGCCGGAATAAAGAAGTCGTTCGACACTAAGAGGTTTCAATCGGATCATCCTGAATTGTATAAACAATACATCAAGGAAACCGAAACAGCAGCATCTATAAGAATAACATTAAGGAAGGAGGAATAAATGCTTAACAAAGTACAATTAATCGGAAATCTCGGAAAAGATCCGGATGTGAGAGCACTTGATGGCGGCTCCAAGGTCTGCCAGTTTACTCTTGCTACAACAGAAAAGGGGTATACATTGCAGAATGGTACTCAGGTTCCTGACAGGACCGAATGGCATAACATAGTCATGTGGAAAGGTCTTGCGGAAGTTGCTGAAAAATATCTGCATAAGGGTGATAAGATTTACGTTGAGGGAAAAATCAGAACACGTAGTTACGAGGACAATAACAAGGTTAGGCGATATGTGACTGAGATTTTTGTTGATAATATGGAAATGCTCGTGGTAAAACAGCAACAGCCTCAGCAACCTGCTCCGCAACCACAACCGCAGCAGCAATATCAGCACTATCAGCAGTACAATCAACCGCAGCAGTTCCCTCCAGCTTCAGGAGCAGATGATTTACCTTTTCCACCACCATATAGATAATCATGGAAGCTACTATAATCAAGAAGGACGGGAAGGCTACCATGGACAAGGACTTCAATTTCATGTTGAGCCTTCTCCGTAATGGGGAATACACTCTTACAATAAAGAGAAAAACCAAGCCAAGGACGCTTGACCAGAACGCACTGATGTGGATGTGGTTCAGGTGTGTGGGGTGTGCCTTGCGGGAGTTCACCGGTGAGGCATACTGGAGTACAAAGGAAGGAGTGGAAACGATACATGACTTGTATTGCAAGAAGTTCCTGACAAAAATGGTCATAACTCCGAAAGGTGAGAGAATGGAACTTGCAAGAGGTACTAAGGGACTAAGTTCAATGGAGATGTCACATTTCCTGGATGCTGTAAAGGCTGATATAATGACAGAATACGGAATACAGCTACCATTACCGACAGACCAATATTATTCGGCATTTGCAGCCGAATACGAAAACAAATATTAATATGGCAATAATTAAAGATTACGAACCGGCAGAATTGAAATTCGTTCTTCCGGAAGCAGTTAGGGAACAATTTCCTCTGAAGCTGCAATTTGAGAAAGCAGAAAGTGAAAAAGACATTCTGAAGGCTGTTAATGAGCACTTCAATGCGTTGTTTCCTGAAAATGAGAGAACGCTTCGTTACATGGATGACGTGGAAAAATCGGACCTTCGTGGAAAATACTGCAAGCTTGTAGAGCAGGAACTTCCTGAGGCTGAGAATGCTTTGTTAAACGCAAAGGAAGAAGCCAAGCGTATCAAGACGGATGCAGAGGAAAGACTAAATTCACTGAGTAAGCAGATTAAGGACTATGCTGCCAAAGTTCAGGAAGGTACAGAGGAAAAGCAGTTGCCTGCTACCAAGACATTCCGTATAGCCTTGAATGGGTATTTCCTGTATTATTCCATTCTTAACGGGGAGGTAGTACTGGCAAAAGCAGATAAGATTCCATCCTATGACAAATCATCATTATGGGCTCAGGAAGATAAGAACAGAGTTGCAATGATGGAACTGTTCGGATTGGATTTCCCTGCTCCTGAAAAACCTTCAGATGAAGAGTTTGATAAGGAACACGACTTGATTCCTGATGATGAAAGTGATGTCATGGGAGAAGAAGAATTCAACGAAGCTGTAGGAGATGAGTAGATTACAGCATAAGCGTGGCCGCAAGTCCGATTATGTGCATTCTCTTAACAATCCATATTGGGAAAAGGTTGCAAGGAATGTCAGGTTAAGGGATGGACATAAATGCAGGATTTGCGGTGCACGCTATCCTTTGGAAGTGCACCATAAGAAATATAAGGTAAATGGTGTTTCAATCGTTGGAAAGGAACTTGAGCATCTTGATTGCCTTGTTACATTGTGCGCTTCCTGCCATGAAAAAGTTCATAAAGGAATAATCAGTATATGAAATTTCAATTAAGAGATTATCAGCAGAATGCCAGTAACGCCGCAATAGCTCATTACCGGCTGAAAGGAGGTAAGAATTATCTTATGATATTGCCTACTGGTGCAGGGAAAAGCCTCATCATTGCTGACATCGCAGCAAGACTCAATGAACCTTTACTGGTTTTTCAGCCTAATAAGGAAATTTTGGAACAGAACTTTGCAAAGCTCCAGACATACGGTATTATTGATGCTGGGTGCTATTCTGCTTCTGTTGGAAGAAAAGACATAAACAGGATAACATTCGCAACGATCGGTAGCGTATACAATCATATGTCTGATTTCAGGCATTTCAAATATGTGCTTATTGATGAATGTCACTTGGTAAATGCCAAGGAGGGTATGTATGCTGACTTCTTTGCCGATACGGAAAGGCGTGTTATAGGTCTTACGGCTACTCCGTACAGATTGTGCAATACAATGAATGGAGCCATGCTGAAATTTCTTACACGTACACGGCCGAGGGTTTTCAGTGACGTAATCTACTATTGTCAGGTCAGTGATTTGCTTGCCAGGGGATTTCTTACCAGGTTGAGATATTACGACTTGACAAAGATAGAGCTTGTGAATGTCAGTAGAAATTCTACCGGTGCTGACTTTGACGATAAGAGTCTTTCCAAAGAGTTTGAAAGGGTTGATCTTTATGGTTATCTAATCACTATGGTAAGAAGACTTCTGAGGCCGAAAAGCGGAATACCAAGGCGTGGAATACTTGTATTCACAAGGTTTGTGAAAGAAGCTGAAATGCTTACGCATGAAATCCCTGATAGTGCAGTCGTAAGTGGAACAACGCCTAAAAAAGAGCGTGAGAAGATATTGTCCGACTTCAAGGCGGGTAAGATAAAAGTTGTTGCCAATTGTGGGGTACTTACTACCGGATTTGATTATCCTGAACTTGACACGATTGTTCTTTGCCGTCCTACAATGTCCTTGTCGCTCTATTATCAGATGATAGGACGTGTAATCAGACCATATCCAGGGAAAGAGGGATGGGTTATTGACCTGTGCGGTAACTTAAAGACATTCGGCAAAGTTGAAGAACTTAGAGTCGAGCAGCCAAAGAAAGGTGAGTGGATGATTAAGACAAACGGAAAACAATTAACCAATGTAATACTATAGCTTATGTATGTGATAAGAGGACAGATACCAAGTAAGAGTAACTGTTATAAGATAGTTAATGTCGGTGGTCATGCAAAGCTGGCCAAACAGAAGGTTCTTACTGAATATGAAAAGAATTTCTATATCCAGTGTCCGGAACGTGGTAGGATGGTCAAGGGATATTTCAAGCTGAAAGCAAAGATATATTATTCAAGTAACCGACCGGATCTGGACAATTCTCTTAAGATTCTTCTTGATTGCCTGCAGCAGACCAAGACGATTGATAATGACAGATATTGTGTTCAAATAGACATTCAGAAGTTCATCGACAAGAAGGAACCACGTATCGAATATGAGGTAACTCCGATTGAGTTCTGAAAGTAGGAGGTACTTATGGCCAGACCAGTCAAACAGGGAATTGATTACTTCCCTTTCGATGTTGATTTTTTCTCAGATATAAAAATCAGAAAGATTGCAAGGGCCTGCGGTTCGCAGGCTACTTCCATACTAATCTGCCTGCTGTGTAATATCTATAAAGATAATGGGTATTACATCTTGTGGGATGAAGATTTGCCTTTTGTTATTGCTGACACTGTTGGGGTTTCCGAGGGCGCAGTAAAGGAAGTCATATATAAGGCTCTGCAAGTCGATTTTTTTGACCAGAACATATATAACAAATATCAGGTACTTACTTCGTATGGTATTCAGAAGAGATTTAAATCCGCAGTCTATAAAAGAGAAAGCATTGAATACATTGAAGAATACATGGTTTCGGATGTCAGAAACAATGTTTCGGATGTCAAAAACAAAGTTACTGATGTCAGGAGTACACAAAGTAAAGTAAAGAAGAGTAAAGTAAAGAAGAGTAAAGAAAACAAGAAAGAAATATCTCCTGAAGGAGATACAAAGAAAGACGAGCTTTCTTTGCCTGCTGCCCAACCGAAAATCGAACATGTAGACTTCGTCAGGCTTCAGGAATATTTCAATACCACGTTCCGCGGAAAACTTTCAGCAGTGGTGAGTATGACTGAAACCAGACGTAAGGCTGTCAAGGCAAGGATAGCGCAGTACAACAAAGATGCTGTCTTTCTTGTGTTGCAGAAAGTAGCTGCCAGTCCGTTCCTGTTAGGATGCAATGACAGAAACTGGAAGTGTGACTTTGACTGGATATTCAAGGCTTCAAACTTTACAAAAATTCTGGAGGGTAATTATGACGAAAAACGAAATAGCAATACTGCAAGCGGCAGAAAAGAAACAGTTAGCCGTCTTACAGACCTCGCCGAAGCAATACTTGCAGGCACTGAGACCTAAGAGTGTTGATGATGTCTTTGCCTCATCTGAACCGGCGTTAGGTATGATCGCCAAAGAACTTGGAGAAAACCAAGCACGTGCAGTTGTGGTCATTCTGCTTTCAGAGATAGTCGATTTCTTCAATTCTTCTAACACGATGAACGACTCACAGGTTGCTACGACTACAGACCTTATCATCGAGGAATATCCGTACTTCAAGATTGACGATTTGAAGCTGTGTTTCCGAAATGCGATGAAAGGTCGCTACGGAGAGATATATAACAGGCTGGACGGTTCCGTTATTATGGGATGGCTGAAGCAATACAATCGTGAAAGATGCGCTAAGGCTGACATAATATCGTACAATGAACACAAGAACCGTCAGAAGGAAGAGTCAGGCTTGTTTTATGATGATTACCGTAATCAACTGAAATTGCTTGCGTCCAATGGCGATAAGGATGCTCAGGAAGCTCTTAGAAGGTCTGACGAGGTACTTGCCTTTATGAAGGCTAAAAAACTTGAAAAGCAGAAAAAACAACTTGAAAAGTATGACAACGAACGCAGGTGAATATGAAATCAAGTTTCTGAAAAAAGGTCTGATGAAAAAGAATGAAATATGCGGATACTTCGGCTGGAAGAATGTACATCTTACCATCAATGGACATTGCATTGTTAATGTCAAGAATGAACATCTTAAGGTATTCGAAGAAACGGCAGAAAGGCAATTTTTTTCAATTATCAAAAGGCCGTAAAATGGCGAAGTTTCTGTTTGTAAAACTTGAATTATTAATTTAACTTTACTGATGTAATATAATAAAAGTCAAATATTTATGATTGAAGTAATGAATATTCCGGTGACACAGATAAGTCCATCACCGAGAAATCCTCGTAAAACATTCGATGAGTCAGCAATCGAGGAGCTGGCGAAAAACATCGAAAAGCAAGGACTTCTACAGCCAATTACTGTAAGATTGAAGAGTAAAGGCTATGATGAGATTGATGAGGATACCGCAGAGGTTATCAGCATAGAGCCTCAGTATGAAATTGTATGCGGTGAGCGACGTTTCAGAGCATATAAGAAGATTGGTTCGAGATTGAATGGATATAATGAGATACCATGTATTATCCGTGACATGAGTGATGATGAAGCATTCGAAGCCATGATCACTGAGAACCTGCAGCGTCAGGATGTAGATCCTGTAGAGGAAGCTCTTGCTTTTTCCCTGCTTGCTGAAAACGGAAAGAGTGTTGATGATATCGCAGCGAAATTCGGGAAGTCTAACCGATTCGTCCTTGACAGAATCAAGTTGAACGCTCTTATACCTGAATTGAAGGAACTCATTAAGAGTGATGATCTTCCTCTGTCCGGAGCAATGATTCTTTCCAAGTTGAGCGAAAAGGACCAGAAAGGGTATTATAAAAATTACCATAAGGGTTCTTCTGTCAATGAGATTAAGAGATTTGTTGACAATAAATTCGGTATAATAACCTCATGTCAGTTCTTTAATGAAGACGGCTTCAGTTCTTCATATCCAAAATGTGCTGATTGTGTGAATAATACAGCTAATTACAGCTGTCTGTTTTACGAGATGAAGGGCAAGGAGCAAAAATGTACTAACCCTGAATGTCTAAGGAAGAAAGAGAGCGATTATATATTCTACAAGATAATGCAGCAAGCTGACATTCTGGTTAAAGACAGTGAAACTTTGGATTTTGGCAAGTCAGTTGTCATATATTCTGCTCCAGAGCCATATTGGAATGACGAGTTGAAGAAAAAGAGCAATGAATTTCTCAAGAGGGTTAAGAATGCTGGTTTTGCTGTTGTTGATCCTCATGATGTATTCGATTCTGAATGTTTCTACAAGGAAAATGACGAAAGAATAACCAAAATGCTTTCGGAAAATAAGATATACCGCTGCATATCGTTTAACAACGGATATGGTAAGCTGTATTATTCGGTCAAGTTCTACTACGTAAAGAAGCATACAGCTACAAGTACATGTGCTGTTGTAGATGTTAAAAGTGCCGAGATTGATAAAATCAAATTGCAGATGCAGCGGAACAAGGAGATAGCTGTCGAGAATGCCGCCAAGACGATGAGGGAATGGGCTCAGAGCAAGAAGTCTTATCCGACCAAATCTTCGGAACTCAGCCTGAACGAAAGGTTAGTTTTCGATGTCATGGTCCTGAGGGGATGTAGCAGTGAATATCTCGAAAGTATCGGAATAAAAAAGCATGATGTTAACGATAAAGGCTGGATTGAATACGTGAAGAACAACCAGTCAGAGAGAATGCACTGGTATCGTGAATTCATCCGTGAGAATCTTACAAGTAACGATGTGAATTTCTACGATTATATGAGGAGATGTCAGATTATGATATTCTCCGAGCAATATCCGGATGAATTCTCGAAGATGAACAAGAAAATCCTTGATTCATATTCGAAGAAGGAATCTTCTTTAAAAGGCAAATTGGATGAACTTGAGAAAGCCTGAATCTTTCTCTTTTTATGGTATAACTATGGAAAAAATAAATGCTCCTTGAAGTGATCATATGTGATTATCAATGTAGTTCGATAACAATAACTTAGAATTATGATTACACTTAACAGACTTGCAAAAAGATGTTTTGAAATAGCGTTGAAGAGAAAAAAAATGACAGAAACAACTTCTCCTAAGGCTGTTGCACTGGCCATATCGTCAGAATGGAGGGAACTGGCTGAAGCTGGTAAGGAGCGAAGCAATCATATCCCATCCTGGAGTGAACGAGAGGAAGAAGCCGCAGATGTCATAATAGCTACGCTTACCTATCTTGAGAAGATAGGATGCAGTGACATCGAACAGCTATTGAAGGATAAGGTGGAGTTTAATTCCTATCGTACAGACTAAGTGTGTTACCGGCTATTGTGTGATGTTGAAAATAGAGTGTTGTTGATTAAATAGTTGGTATATGACAGAATTTGAATTTCAAACGATCCAGATCAGTCTGCTGGATTTCAACAAGGGCCAGCTTGATGGCCTGCCGAAGAATCCTCGGTTCTTCAGGGATTACCGTTATGACGCGATGAAGAAAAGCATAGAGGACAGTCCTGAGATGCTTAATCTACGTGAACTCATAGTTTATCCTTTGGGTGAACGATACATTGTGGTGTGTGGCAATCTCAGGCTTAGGGCCTGCAAGGAACTTGGTTACAAGGAACTGCCTTGTAAGGTCCTGAGCCCTGATACTCCTGTGAAGAAACTGCGTGAATATGCGACAAAGGACAACGTATCATTCGGTGAGAACGATATGGATGTAATGATGAACGACTGGGATAAGTCTGAGCTTCAGGACTGGGGAATAGAGTTTGCTCCGGAGCCTGAAAAGGACGAATTCAAGGAGCGTTTCGAAGCCATAACAGATGAAACCGCCGTTTATCCATTAATCCCCAAGTATGATGAGAAATACGAGCTATTCATCATCATGTCTGCCAACGAGGTGGACAGCAACTGGCTGCGTGAGGCACTTGACATGCAGCACATGCAGAGTTACAAGACCGGGAAAGTTAGCAAGAGCAATGTTGTCGATATTAAGGATGTACGCCATGCAATTGAAAATCGTAATACCAAGTCATAAGCGACACGACAGGGTTTTTGCAAAAAAACTTGTGAACGATCCTATAATCTGCGTTGCAGAGAGTCAGGCGGACCTGTACCGCCAGTTCAATCCGGACTGTGAGATAGTCACCCATCCTGACGATGTTGTTGGCCTCATCCCGAAACGTAACTGGATGGCGAAGCATTTCAGGAACCTGTTCATGCTTGACGATGATGTTCACGCCTGCAAATCTATCTGTGTAGAGAAAGGCGAACCATCAAGGATTAAAGATAAGAACGAGATAACTCGTATCATATTCAACCTTGCCGAAATTGCTGAGATGCTGGATGTTCATCTGTTCGGGTTTACTGCACGCATATCTCCTGTCATGTATGATGAAACCGGCTTTCTGTCACTTTCTAAAATGATTACCGGATGCTCATACGGTGTGTTCTACAACAAGAATACATGGTGGAATGAGGAACTGAGGCTCAAGGAAGACTTTTGGATTTCCTGTTACATGAAGTACAAGGAAAGGAAGATACTTACTGACCTTAGATACAACTTCGAGCAGAAATCCACCTTCGTCAATTCAGGAGGTCTTGCTGCATTCCGGAACCAGGCTGAGGAACAACGGTCGATCATGTTAATCAAGAAGCATTTCGGTGACAGTATCAACTTGAAAGGTTCAACCAATAACGGGAAAGATAAGACAAAACAGCTTGTTCAGTACAATATAACATGCAAGTTTAAGTACTGAAAAAAAGGCCGTAAAATGGCGAAGTATCTGTTTGCAAAACTTGACAATCTGATTTAACTTTACTGATGTAAAACAATAAAAGACAAGTTGTTATGATTATTAGAACCGTAAGAGGATATGATTTTTTTGAAGCATCTTCAGCTATGCAAAAGGCTGTAAGAAGAGCTGATACTGCCGTAGCCGGATACTTTGCTCTCGAGTTGTGGACGAGTGGCTATAAGGATTATGTGTGGAAACGTTTATATACGATTTCCGCTGAAGATTGCTATGGACTTATTACGTCTGAAATTGAATCCTTATGGCAAGGACATGAACTTGTAAGTAAAGGTGGAACTGAGGATAAGGGAAGGATATTTGTCAGCAAGGCTGTAATACTACTATGTGAATGTCGTAAATGCAGGGATGCTGACCACCTGCAGAACTTCATATATGACAGAAATCTGATAGATGTTGAGAGGTGGATTGAGGATGTCCGGAAAAGCCCGATAGTGATTCCTCCGTATACTTTTGATGTACATACCCGCAAGGGCAAGAAAATGGGAAGAACAAAAGAGCAGTTCTTCAGGGACGAGCTTGAAGCTTTGGAACCCAGAATCCCTGGGCTGTTCGATAATCTTGTATAACCGGATGCCACGCATAGTCGTGGCATTCTTATTTTATAAAAGTCAAACCAAAAAATATTGAATCATGAGTAATAAATGTGATGCTAAGATGATAATCAAGAATCATCTTGATAAAAAGGCAAAAGAAGACGTTGTCTTTGCAGAAAAGTATAATAATTGTGGGAAAACTATTGATGACTGCTTTAACTATATACTTTCTGAAGCAAGAAAGAGAGGCAGTAGCGTATGCATGGCCGACGATGAGGTCTTTGGTCTTGCTGTACATTATTTTGACGAACTTGAAATAAAGGCCCCTGATAATGTTCCAGAGTGTGAAGTATCTGCCATTTCTGTATCTGAGGAATCATCTGATAAAGTGGAAGAGGCTTCTAAGGCAGAAAGTTTAATGGACTTACTTGATGAAATGTAACCATGAAGCCGAAAACGAAACGTGAAAGGCTTGTAGCTGAATTGAGTAGTAAGCTACCAGCTATTACAGAAGCCCAGATAAAATGGGGGAAGAAGCATTGCTTTCCTCATAATGCTTACCGATGTAAGGATGAAATGTGGTGCAGTGAATGTGGGAAGATGTGGGTTGATGTAACTGGCCAGAAGGAAGGTTACATACGGTGTCCTTACTGCGGTGAGCGACTTGAGATAAAGACAAGCCGGAAAAAGAAATTTCGTCAGTATGAATACATGACAATCGTTACTGCTGTTGAAGATTTTCAGGTACTCAGACATGTTGAGATCGGAAAACACAAAACTACTAATATGGGTGATATGTGGTACCATGTTGAGGAGGTATGCCAGCAGTGGATAACTGAGGATCGCAGGGAGACTATTATGGCTAAGCCAATGAATATGAGTAATACTTGGATATATACAGAGCCAATGAGCCTTAAAAGATCAACAACTTACTACTCATATCGCGATTATGATATCAATGGATGCGTATATCCGAAAGTAAAGCTGCTCCCTATACTACGAAGAAATGGCCTTCGTACTTCTTTCCATGGCGTTACTCCGGCAAGGCTGATACGTGGGCTTCTTGGAGAAAGTGATTGCGCTGAAATGCTACTGAAGACGAAACAGTATGGTATGCTGAATTTTTACATGCATCGTGGTTACTTTTCGCATCCGTGGGTAGTGAATATCTGCAACCGTAACGGATATATCATCAAGGACGGCTCAATGTATGATGATTATATTCGTTTACTTGATTATTTCCACCTCGATACCCATAACGCTCACTACGTATGCCCGAAGAACCTGAAAAAAGAGCATGACAAGCTGGTTGAGAAAAAGAGGAAGATAGAAGCAAAGATTCGGGCTGAAGAGGAACGAAAAGAAAGGATTCAACGCATGTTCAGAATGAAACAGGATATTCTGTCTTTCATTAAACGAATCCAGCCATTTCTGGGAATGGAAATCAAGGACGAGGATATTGTGATCCGTCCACTGGAAAGTGTTACCCAATTCTATCAGGAAGGAAAGGTAATGCACCACTGTGTGTACGCTAATGAGTATTACAAGCATAAGGATTGCCTTATTCTCACAGCACAGAAAAATGGGAAACGCTTAGAAACAGTAGAAGTGAATTTGAAAACCTTCCAGATAATCCAAAGCCGTGCGGTTTGCAACGGGACCAGTGATTACCATGATAAGATTATCGAACTGGTAAACCGTAATATGGGAATGATTAAGGGGCAGCTTCATAAATTTAATAATAAAAACCTACAAAAATATGAGAATGGAACTACTATACCAGCAGCTTGATATGCTCAAAATAGAGTATCAGAAAGCCTTATCGAAAAACGACAGGGTTGAAATAAAAAGGCTGTATGACGATATACATAATCTCGTCAAAGAAATAGAGGTAGCCAAAGGTGAGGAAATTATTCAGAAAGCCAAGGATTCCGGAATGCTTGAGAAAACAAACCGTATGATATGTCTGGTACAGCTTCTGATGTGTGAAACCAACGATCTGTTGTCTGAGATAGAGGATAATTTTAAGGAAAGCAGGATAATGACAGACAGCATTGTCTATATGCAGAAAGAATACTATAAAGCAGCGGACTTGTACTTCAAGGAATTTGCTAAGATAGTTGATTTCAACAAGAAAGGTGACGATATGTTCAGTGACCTGGAAGGGTTCGACAACATGATACGCATATTTGCCGACCTGAAGGATATGCCTAAGCCTGCATCCTTGATGAGCGGCTGCAAGCAGGCGGCAGGCAAGGCGAACGGACTCAGCCAGATGTGCCAAAAATGCCCTTTGACCTATAATCCTGAAACGCTTATCTGTCAGGCTTGTGACAAGTCGTTTAAGGAGGGCTTTCAGAAGGGGGCCAAATGGCTTGAAAAGAAAAGAATTGATAGAATAATGAACAAAGACAAGGAGGTGCAAAATGATAACAGAAAATGATCCGATGGTTCCACGTAAAGTTGACCTTGAGAAAAATCCAAAAGGAACAGAATTGAAAATTGCCCAGCATCGGGAACTGGAGAAACATGGAAGATATGTAGCTATCCCCGGCGATAAGTCACATACAAGGATTTTCGTCCGTGATGGCGAGGACCAGGAAAAGAAGATAGCCGCGTATTTAGAAAGAATCAATAACCGGCCTCAAAGATGGAACTGATATGGGAAAGCAGGAAAGCGTGAGTGATTATTATGAGATGGCTAAGTATGAAGCCAAGGCAGAAAGGGAATTAAAGGTCGAGCATTGGTTTCATGTTACCATACAATATCATGATGATAATGGGAACTATGTAATTCTATATACCTATGATTTGCCAAGGGAAATGTATTTCAAATATGATTGGGTTATTCGTTGGAGGACTGCAAAGCTACAATGCAAATATCCGAGATATTGTTTGTATTCAAGTATTTCCTTTTATGACAAACGCTCCGGAGAACTGATGTTTGATAGTTGCCTTAGAAAACTGATCTCCGCTAAGGCAAAGGTGTCGAAAGCCGAAAAAATGATGCGTGAATACATCGAGTACAACCGTCAGAACAACCTGTTCTTTGACGAAGACACGGACGAGGAACTGGTTAAGTTCCGGGAGAAACTGGAGCGCAAGAAACTCGAATGTGCTGAGTGTGAAAAGAGGCTTGAACAACTTGTAGAAAAACGGAGAAATAATCAATGAAAACGAATTTGTATTACCTGTTCCTGGCAGTCATGTGGTGGCTGCTGGGATAGGTGGAAAGGAGAAAGAATATGATGCCAAAACAATTACCAAATGTAATGAATGATAAAGGGTATCAGAAAGATGCCTATGATTTTGCAAAGAAAATTATGGAGTGCAAGGGAATACTTGGTCCATGTAAGGATATGAATCATTTCCAGGAATGGATGGAAGAAGCTTTGTCTAAGGCTTATCTATATGGTGCGCAAAGTGCTGTAAGAGTAGGTTATCTACTTGCTGATAAGGATTGGGAAGAAACATATAAAGGATTAAAAAAAGAGATTTCCGAATTGAAGGAAAGAATAAAAAAAGACTGATTATGGTTAGAGAAATAAAATTCAGAGGAAAAGATATTCAATCAGATGAGTGGAGATATGGGTATGTACAATTTAATTATAATAAAACACGTGCCCAAATTATATCACCATTACGTATTGATATTTCAGCATTTCCAGGGCAGTTTTTTCATGTAGATAAAGATACGGTATGCCAGTTCACCGGATTGCGTGACAAGAACGGTTATGAAATATATGAGGGTGATATAGTAAAGACTCCTTTGTTAGACCCTATATTTTGCGACATTATAAAGGATAAATTTTGCAATGCGGAAATAAGATTTAATAAAGGTTCTTTTGTTGTCAGTTATTACAGAGGCGACCATAATATTTACCTTTCAGATTTGAATGATAAGATAAGAGTGATAGGAAATAAATTTGACAACCCTGAATTGTTGGAGGAGTAAATATGAGTAAGAAAGAAGAACAGGCATACGATTATTCAAAGAGAGTAAGTCGTGGTAATCCAATGACTAAAGATTTGGCAGAGTGTTCCTTCATGGTTGGCTGGAATGCCTGTATGAAGCATCTGGCCACACTTCCGTTGGATGAAGCCATTAGCGAGATAGTAAAACACATTGAAACCAACCGCTCGGAAATTCCGAACAGTTCAAAATAGGAGAACAGGCCATGTTTAGAAGAGGAATGAAGTCAATATTGCTTCCTGCTATATTAATGATGACAGCGGCTGAGAATCCGAATAAAGTTTTCGATTCATTGTTTACAGGTAGTTCAAAATACAACCCTGACTACAAAAAGCAACCCGTACATCGTGAATTAAAAGAGTTCTGCATCAAAGGTGAAAAGGTGATGGCCTATTCACGTAAGGATGCTATAGTACGATTGAAACACAAGAAGAAATGAAAGCAATATCCATAAAACAGCCGTGGGCGAGCTTAATCGCTCACGGTATTAAAGACATCGAGAACAGGACTTGGAAGTGCCCTAAGAAGTATATCGGCCAAAGAGTGCTGATACATGCTTCAAAGAATGCAGTAAAGGATGGATGGAGTGCACTAACACAAACGCAGTTAGAGAAAGTGTTTCCTCACAAGAATAAACTTTACGGAGATAATGAGTATCTTCCGAGTGGTGCCATCATTGGAAGTGTGGTTATAGCCGACTGCGTACAGAACCATCCTTCAGTCTGGGCTGAGAAAGGTTGCTGGAACTGGGTACTGAAGGATGTGGTTCTGTTTGAGAAACCGATTCAGAATGTGAAAGGAAAACTTAGTTTTTGGAATTATGATTTTTGACTATGTGAAAAATATCTTTTATGAACAAAAAAAATGAGATGATAGAAGGCATAGCACACATCCATGCAATTCTAATCAGATATTTATCGAAGTTAAATTCATAGTCTTCGATAATCATGTAAAAAATAAATTCAGTTGTTGATGAATATGCTAATGATAAAATAGAGTTATACCAAGGAATACTTGACCTTGATATAAAAATATTAAAATCTCTGGATGTTTTAGTAAGGTTAAGAATTAAAGATAATCCAAGAGATAATATATAAAAAGTAAGTGTATAACAAATTGAGGTAGCAATAGAAAATAATAACTCTTGATACCATAAATAATTTTTAAATTGGTACCAAAGAATGAATTCAAATAAATAAAAGATAATAGAATTAGCTAAGATAGAGTAAATAATAGATTTTTCATTTTCTTTCAAAGAAGATAAAATTTTGGCTATTGTTTCCATGTTTAAATATTTTGTGTTTCTATTAATAATTAGTGGTTACAAAAACCATGCCAAATAACTTACTGACAGCCCTTGTCAGTGCTTTGTGAATACCCGGTAGCAGCTTTGTGGCGGTTATCGGGTATTTTATTGATATAGATACCAATAAGCTGTATTTGCAATAATGGTATTAAAAAATATAGGGCTATTGCTTTATCTTTGTGTACTCTTTATCTGATGGTCTTGTAAGATTCCATTGACAAATCAATACTTTACGATTTTCCTTATACCAATTTATATGGATTTTAGATATTTATTTTCAAGATTCTGTCATTTTGTGAAACCTGCTTATATTCTTCGTAAATTAGTACCAATATAGGGCTACAGAAGTAACCCTATATTTGAGATTAAAAGAGTATTTCAGATATTATATTCCAAAGTATTTGGATTCTTTGATACTCATTTTCCTGTTCAACGTAGAGTTCATAAATAATACGGAGCAGAAGTCTGTATAATAATGATTTCATAATAAATCTTGTTCTCGGTAATATCAGTGGACCAACTTGGCACACTTCACCCGAAAAGCGAGATTTGCTTCTGCTTCTGCGAATGTACTGATTCGTTTTTTTATGGTAGTGACGAAATTGGGTAAATGTGTAATGGCTTGGGAATTAATGGTGTGTGACTTTTGTAAACTGATTAAATAAAAATTTGATTCATGAAAGCAAAGAAAAAACATGTTGTTGACCTTCTCATCAAGTTGTGTGAGTTGGTAATGGTATCTATTGTATTATCATCATTGGTAATCTTAGGAGGTTTTGATATACCATCTGAATGGGTATATATACCTTCTGCGGTAGTTTCATTTCTCATTCTATATGTGTTCTACTGGGAGCGTGGAATATATTACTTTGTCTCATTCGTCGCGGGCGGAGTGCCAGGAAGGGTATTCCTGAAGTTTGACGAGCGCGTATCTCTTGAGGTGATTGAAAATACAATATCCGGCCTGTATTCCGGTGAACGGGTACTTGTTACCGGATACAAGACAGTCAGCAGATATGAGTATGAACTGAATATCAAGTCCTGATGGAACATTATCAGGCAAAAGGAGCAATATTGATGATTGTGGCTGTCCTGTTCGTCTATTCCATCGGGGAGGTTGAGCAGGATACCACACTCCTGATAATAATAGTGATATTACTTGGTAACATACTGAATGTTTTATGTAAAATTCTAAACAAATTGTGATGATGAAAATTGTCGTAACCGGCAGTGAAGGCTTTATAGGTAAAGCCCTCTGCAAGAGTCTGAGAAATCGTGGTGTTGAAGTGGTCGGAATCGATCGTGTGTGTGGAACTGAAGCTGCCGGGGTTCCGTGTCTTCTGGCCGGAGGTGGAATAGATGCTGTAATACATCTTGCTGCACAGACCAGTGTTTTCAATTCGGATCATGAAAAAATACTTCGTGATAATATTGATTCATTCGTGGCAATAGCTGACGGATGTAAGCGGTTTGGCGTGAAACTTGTGTATGCCAGCTCTTCTACCGCAAATCCATGCAACACGACAAGCATGTATGGAGTAAGCAAGCATTTCGACGAAGTGTATGCTTCATTATATTGCAAGACAGCTACAGGTGTTCGCCTTCATAACGTATATGGTCCTGACCAGCGGAAAGGAACTCTTCTCTATGCCCTGATAAACCAAAAAAAGGTCAGTCTGTATAATGGAGGTATGAACACCAGATGCTTCACTTACATAGATGATGTGGTTGAGGGGTTGATATACGCAATAGGTTCAGACAAGAAGCTGGTAAACATTGTCAATCCGGAATCATGTACCGTACTTCAATTTGCGGAAGAAGTGCGGAAATACAATGGCGTTGATATTCAGTGCGTTCCCGAAAAGAGAGAATTCGACAATCCTGAACAATCTGTCGATGAAGGTATTTTTTCAGTACCTTTGGGTTACACCTCAGTCAGTAAAGGGATAGCAAAGGTTTTTGGCTGTGAGGAAAGGTAGAAAGATAAGGATTGATGACTGGGACAAACCCGCCCGCGGCTGGAGGAAATACGAAAGGTTCTGCAACATGCAGCCTAAAGTAAGAATCCACCGCAAGGGCGGGTTTTATTACATATCCTTGTTTGCAAGGACAAAGGATGGAATCCCATTTGAGGAAATCAAGAATTCGGGTGAGTGCGCAGAAACCATTTCAGGTTCCGCCACGGAACTGATACTTTCATTGATACGGCCGGACGATGAATGGTGCATAATCACCACACCGAAGCGCAGGCACATCACAGAGTACCATTTCGCCACTGACATTTGTCAAAAAATTGCCCAGGGGGTGAAAATAAAATTCTATGAATCTGCAATGCAGTGCCTCAACAGGACACGTATCAATCCTGAGTTTTATCTTCTCCGGCCAATTAAGGAACAGAGAGTAATACTCTTTGATGACATCTGCACGACTGGAAGTACATTAACAGCAGCCTACGATTTGCTGAAGGACCGGAAACAGGTTATCTGCATCGTCGGCATTAATAACCATTAGCCTATGAACAACAGAAAGTTGACCGAAAAGCAGGAAAAATTCTGCAATTATTACCTTGATTGTGAAGGTAATGCAAGTGAGGCATACAGAATGGCCTATGACGCATCAAAGATGCAGCCTGAAACCATCTGGAGCAATGCGAGCAGGATGCTTGCAAGTAACAAGGTTGCAACAAGGATAGAAGAATTGAGGTCGCAACGTGCCAAGGAATCGAAAGTGAGCCGTGATAAAGTGGAAAAGGTTCTCATGGATATTGTCATGATGGACCCGAACGATTTGTACATTGTAGACCCGGTTACAGGAAAGATAAAGCTGAAATCTCCCAGCCAGATGCCGAAGCGTGTGAGAAATGCAATGAAGAAGATAAGTAACGACAAGGGTAAGGTAAGTTATGAGTTCAACGGGAAAGTAGAGGCGGCAAAATTACTGGCCAGTATGAACGGATGGAACGCGCCCCAGCAGATTTCCATCGGTGGTCAGGGAGGAAATGTCAACGAAATACGTATAGGTTTTGATTCAGACAATGAATAAAATCTAAAGAATAGAACAATATAGTGAGAAAAATTGCGAGGGTTATACAAAATGTATCCTCGAAAATCTAAAGAATAGAACATTTCTGCTGATAAATCACAAGAAACTCAATCCGAATGCATTTTACTTGCTGAAATATCTGAATGATGCCACACTTCGATTTATCATCCTGTATGGTGGTTCATCATCAGGTAAGTCTTTCAGTGTAGCACAGGCTGTGCTTATACAGACATTGCAGGACGGTGAGAATACGCTTGTGATGAGAAAAGTCGGGGCTTCCATAAGCAAGACCATCTATGAAGATTACAAGGTCGCAGCATCATTATTAGGAATCACGCAATACTTCAAGTTCAACCAGAATGTAATCAAGTGTCTGTATAACGGAGCCAAGATAGATTTCTCCGGATTGGATGATCCTGAAAAGATTAAGGGTATCAGTAACTATAAAAGGGTACAGCTTGAGGAGTTGTCAGAGTTTGAGTATGCGGACTTGAAGCAGATTCGTAAGCGTCTGCGTGGTAAGAAGGGTCAGCAGATTATTGCGGACTTCAACCCGATATCAGAAACTAACTGGATAAAGAAGGATTGGCTGGATCATGAGAAACTGCATGATGTTCCTATGGTTGTAGAGATTGGCGGAAGGATAATACCTGCAGAACTGACAAAGGTGAAGTCTTTGAAGATGAACGAGGGACGCGCAATAGTGAATCCTAAAACTAAGGAAATAGAGGAATATCCGCCTAATATGGTAGTGATACAAACAACTTACCTGAACAACTTCTGGGTTGTGGGTTCTCCTGACGGAACGTATGGATATTACGATGAGCAGTGTGTTATGGACTTCGAGCATGACCGGATCCATGACCCGGACTACTACAATGTGTATGCGTTGGGAGAGTGGGGTGTAATCAAGACTGGTAACGAGTTCCTCGGCTCGTTCAATGTCGGCAAGAATAGCGGTGAGTATCATTATATCCCTGGATTACCTATACATCTTTCCGTCGACAGCAACGTACTGCCGTATATATCTGTCAGCTACTGGCAGGCAGACTTTAGCAAAGGTAAGGATATGTACCAGATTGCAGAAACAACGGCAGACAGCCCGAACAATAGCGCAAGACGTGCTGCGAAACTGGTATCTAAGCGGCTGCAGGAGTTAGGATATGACGATAAAGTCTACCTTCATGGTGACGCCTCAGCAAAAGCCGCCAACACTATCGACGATGAGAAGCGTTCATTCATGGACCTGTTTATTGAAACATTGAAGAAAGACAACTGGATTGTTGAGGATAAGGTCGGTAACAAGAATCCTTCCGTATCAATGACAGGTGAGTTTGTCAATGCCGTGTTTGAAAAATCACTTCCCGGCCTCAGAATAAGCATAGACGATGGATGCAGGGTATCAATCGAGGACTATCAGAGTGTACAGAAGGATGCGAATGGTGCAATCCTCAAGACAAAGATAAAGGACAGCGTAACGAAACAGTCCTATGAGGAACACGGGCACCTTACTGATACTTTGAGATATGTTGTACATGACATCATGTACGAGGAGTATTCCCAGTTCTCGAGCCGTCGTAAACGCAACATGTATTCTGATAGAAGCGTGTTCGGATTCTTTAATCCTTCAGTGGAGTATCAGTATTCGAAGAAGATTGTGTACATCATGCCGAATGTTGGAGGAAAGTTCTATATGTGTCAGGTAGCCAAGTGTGGAGACAAATGGCATGTTCTTGACCTCATTATGCGTGAAACTGCATCACTTGAAGAGATGAAGTCTGTTATATGTTCACATGATGCAGGAACGTACATCGTAGAATCCTCACCTGCATATTTCCAGATGGCAAGGGAGCTGCGGAGTACACTTCCGGAAGTTAGGATCAAGAAGGAATATCAGGATATGGATAAAAGAATAGCTGCTACGTCTGATTTCATCAAGTCGTATTTCCTTCTATCTGAAACCGGCATGGAGAATGATGAGTATATGTCATTCATAACTGAAGTCCTTGACTACAATGAGGATAATATAAGTGGAGCCAGTGCTCTATTGAGCGGTATAGCGTATACATTGATAAAATCATATGTTAGTTAATATAAGAAATAAAAATATAGCAAAAATGTTATGTTTTTATTTGGAATATTATAGCAAAAACGCTATATTTGCAATGCCTTAATAAATAAACGGTCTTTTAAATTATGAAGTACAATCAGTTTTTTGCGGAATTGACCGCAGCAGGTTGTTACGTTCTCAGGCACGGGGCTAACCACGATATTTGGTACAGTCCCAAGACGGGAAACAAGTTTGCTTTGTCAAGGCATGGCAAACAGGAAGTACCTACTGGGATGGAACGTAAAGCAAGAAAGGTTCTTTTGGGGGAATAATCCCCCAACCTTTTTGCACTGCATGGTTGGAAGATGTATTTTGTTGAGACAATTGGGGGCGGCATAATGCCGTACCCCTTTTACTAAAAAAGAGGAAGTATGAAAGTTACGGCAATTATGGAAAAGGCAAAGGACGGGCATTATTCTTGCTATGTGGAGGAAGATTTGCCCGGTTTCGGATTATCTGGCTTTGGTGATACTGCTGAAGCAGCAAAAGGGGATATGCTTGAAGCATATAAGGAAATAAAGGAAATACAGGCTGAGGAAGGTAAGGAAGTTCCGGAACTGGAATTTGTATATAAATATGATATGCAGTCTTTCTTTGATTATTTCTCTTTCCTGAACGTAACGAAAGTGGCAGAATTGGCTGGTATCAATCCGTCTTTGATGCGTCAATATACATCAGGAGTAACCAATGCCGGACAAAAACAGTATGACAAAATACGTGTAGCAGTGGAAAGAATTTCTAAGGAGCTTTCCGAAGCAACATTCTAAGATAATGTACCGCCGTGAGGCGAGACCGTTTATTAAGACAATCAAGCCCTGTTCCGCATTTTGATGGAGCAGGGCTTTTTATTTTCTGTATTGACTGGAGTGGAATTTCATATACCTCATAAAATTAGGGTAACCCTGATGTTATATGTATTTATTTGGTATTTAGCTGTTTATACTATTGTTTACTTACTTTGTAAATTTCAAGATTTTTTGAATTCTAACATCGTATATACCCATAATTTATCTTTGTCATATAAGGATAAACTATGGGATATTCAATTATAAAACAGGATATACTTCCAGCTTGTACTGGTCTGAAAATGGCCAGTGAGCCACAGACGGTGTCAACGCCTAAGGGTGGTGATGTTGACCGATGTGATGTGCATGAGTTGTTCGTATCGCCACTGGTTTGCGGGCATAATTATATGGAATTGTTCCGTTCTGTACCTGAAGTATTCTTCCCGATTGATTACATAGCCTCACGTATATCAGGTTCCGGATTCCAGTTGAAGAAGGTAAAGGACGATAGTGTTGTATGGGAGAACAAGAGAATGAACCAGATTCTCACGAAACCCAACTGCCTTATGTCCTGGAACGAGCTGATATATTCACATTTCGTTTACAAGTTGTGCACTGGTAATGCTTTCTTTCGTGCCGCAATGGGTGAAACTTTCAAGAATCAGCCTAAATGGAAATGGTGCGATAATTTCTGGGAACTTCCTGCTGATTTTGTGAATGTAGAGCCTAACATCGGTGCCAATATTCCAATCTTCGGAATAGCATCTGAAGATGATATTATCCGTTGTTACCGGCTGAATTACGGATATGTGAGTACGATGGAAATTCCTTCATATCAGATATGGCATGACCGTGACGGCTCACCTGAATATATGTCAATCAACGGGTTCCTGAAATCACAGAGCCGGTTGGCTGCACATCTGAAACCTATTTCCAACCTTCTTGCTGTATATGAAGCGAGAAACGTGATCTATGTTAAACGTGGTGGTCTTGGTTTTTGGTATCCAATAAAAAGGATGAAGGCGGAACTGCCGCAATGACCAAAGATGAAAAGAAGGAAATACTTGACAGCCATTTCGGCAAGTTCGGGCTGGACCAGCGTAGACTTCCGTATGGATTAAGTGACGTTCCCTTGTCATTCGTAAGAACAAACCTTACTATCAGTGAATTGCAGCCTTTTGAAGAAACTCTGACAGACGCTATACAGATAGCCGGAGCATACGGTATTCCTTCAGTGCTTGTACCTCGTAAGGATCAGGCAACATTCAGCAATCAGGCAACAGCGGAAAAGGCTGTATATACATCTACCATTATACCGATGGCAAAAAAATTCTGCAAGCATCTCACTGCATTTCTTGGACTTGAGGAAGGTGGTTATTACTTGGATTGTGATTTTTCTGATGTGGATTGCCTGCAACAGGGGCTTAAAGAAGCTGAGGAGGTTAAAACTCTTATTAATACCAGATGTAAGGAACAGTTCCTAAGTGGCCTCATCAGCATAAACGACTGGAGGGCGCAAATCAAGGAAAGCAGATTTGAAGAACCTATGTTTGACAAGACTTTGTATGAGATGTCAGACGAGGAGAAAGAGATAGTAAAGAATGTAATTAGTCTTAACACAAAAAGTGAAGTTGAAAATGGAAGAGAAAACCAAGAGCCTACAGTACAGAACGAAGGCGAATGACGTTGATGAGAAAGGTATTGTCACGGTAGCAGTGAACGGTATCGGTGTGAAAGACTCACAGAACGATATTTCCATGCCTGGTTCCTTTAACAAGACGTTGAAGGAAAATATCGGCAGGATGAGATGGTTTCTGAATCACCGTACAGACCAGTTGCTTGGCGTTCCAATCAGTGGAGAAGAAAAAGAAGGAAACCTGATCATGGTTGGCCAGCTTAACCTGGAGAAGCAGATTGGACGTGATACATTGGCGGATTACAAGCTGTATGCGGAGAATGGCAGAACGCTGGAACACTCTATCGGGGTGAAAGCAATCAAGCGTGACGAGACTGACCCGTGCAAGGTACTTGAATGGAAGATGTTCGAGTATTCTACTTTGACAAGCTGGGGAAGCAACCCGCAGACATTCCTTGTCAATCTGAAGTCTGGTACCAGCGAGCAGGTGAAAGATGCCATTGAATTTGTACGGAAAGCGTTCAGGAATACTGATTATTCGGAGGAACGTTTAAAAAAATATGATATGGAACTGAATCTACTTCTTAAAGCAATTAATGGAGGTAACGTGGTTACTTGTCCTCATTGCGGTCACCAGTTCGACTACGATTCGCAGAATGAGGTAACATTCTCACAGCAGGTTCTTGAGAATGCTGCCATGTATTCAAGATGGTTGACTGACCGCATCGTAAGTCAGGAGATAGACAAGCTGGAACCGGAAGTGCGTGCTGATGTCATTGCACTTATTGATTCTGTCAAGTCTGAAGGACAGGAACTGACAGAAAAATCGGTACAGAATTTCATGGCATATGTCCGTTGTCCGGCATGTTATGGAAGAGTATATAGAAGTAACGCCTTGTTGCAGGATAATAGCACAAACATCTTCTCTGGAAAGTCTGAGCCGTTGAATGACACTCAGGATAAAACTGACGGAGCGCAAGAGGATGATGATGTTAAGAAAAAAGCCGCCGAAAGCACTTCTTTCTTCGGTCCTTTGAATAAGGTATTTAGTAATAATAATTAAAATTTCAATTTAAGATGGAGAAATTTACAGTTGCAGATTTCGGTCTTAAGACTGACGGCCTGCCTCAGGAACAGGCTACGTTTATGAAGAACATCGCACAGATGATGTGTAATGTTATCAACAAGGCGATGGAAGGTGTTATCTCATCTGAAGATATGGAAGCCAGATTGAAAAGCCTGAACGATAAACTCAATGGTTATGACGATGAGAAGTTCAAACAGCTTGCGAAGGACAATGAAACACTGATTGAAACAGTAAAAGGCCTCGGTGAAACTATCGAGAAGCTGAAATCTAAAGGTATCGGCATGGAAGTCATCAACAAGTTTGATGAGAAGTTGAACGAAATGCTTGATTCAGAGAAATTCAAGGAGTTTGTGTCTGGCAATTGCCGCAAGTCTGGTGTGTTCGATGGTTTCTGCCTGAAGGATATAGTATCAATGACTGATAACTATAGCGGTGACCATCTGATTACTCAGCAGCAGAATCGTGTCGTTTCGCAGGTAGCCAACAAGCGTATTCATATGCGTGATGTTATCACTACATTACAGGGAGATCCTAAGTATCCGAATCTTGCATTCACTCAGGTGTATGATTTTGACAGAAATGCGCGTTACGTAACTGAAAATGGAAAGCTTCCTGAATCAAGTCTTAAGGTCAAGGAACAACAGACAGGTACGAAGCGTCTTGGTACCCATATCCGTCTGTCAAAGAGAATGCTCAAGAGCCGTGTGTTCATCCGTTCATTTATCCTGAAGATGCTGCCTGAGGCTGTATATAATGCGGAAGACTGGAACATTCTGTTTGGTGACGGCAATGGAGAAAATTTGCTTGGTATAGTCAACCATTCAGGAGTATTGCCTATTGAGGAAATCATCAGTGATTCTATTGTAAGTGGTACCGCAGGTTCCGTCAAGTCCGTGTCCGGATATAACTCAAACAAGGATACGATTGTAGAGTTTACCAATCCGCAGGACTTGATTCTCGATGGTATGACTATCACCTTTACAGGAGCCACAGGAATTACTGATCTTAACAGTGCCAACCAGTTGGTCAAGATAAATGACCGGCAGATTCTATTGAAGGGAGTTCCATATTCGGAAGAGAGTTCTACTGCATCAATGACATTCAAGGTAAGTAATAGCGCGTTTAAATCTGTAGAGGAACCAAACTCTTTGGATGTTGTCAAGACTGGTTTCGCCGTAATGACATACGCTCAGTATACGCCTAATGCCATTGCGTTGAATCCTATTACTGTGAACGCTATTGAGTCTGAGAAGGACACGACTGGTCGTAATCTTGGTATCATAACTACTGTAAACGGTGTGAAATATATTGCAGGTCGTCCTATTATCGAAACCAACAATATTCTGCCAGGGAAATATCTTATCGGTGATTTCAATATGGCCGCTTCCCTTGTGGATTACACTTCATTAACTCTTGAATGGGCTGAGGATGTTGAAAGCAAGTTACAGAACGAAGTTGTACTCATTGCTCAGGAAGAGGTAATTTTCCCAGTATATATGCCGTGGGCATTCTCCTATGGAAGCCTGTCTGCATTGAAAGAAGCAATCACTAAAGCTTGATGCCTATGTATTTGCTTGATGGAGATAAAAAGGCTCTTGAATCTGTCATAAAAGAACAGCGTATCCGTATTGGCCGTGGGTTGATTTCCATCACCCCGGCTTCGGAGGCTGGACTTGTAAGTGAAGAGGATGTCAAAAAGACATTCGACAGCCAGCAGAAAGTTATTGATGAACTTTCTGAGAAGAACAAGAGTTACGAGAAAGAGATTGATGAACTGAAAGCCAGACTGGCAGAACTTGATTCACACGTGGATGATACTAAGGATGTTCAAGAAGAGGACAAAAAAGAGGTTGAGCAAACCGATACTAAAGAGGTTTCTGCCGAGGATGATAAAAAAGCCGATGTTCAGGACGAGAAAAAAGTTTCTGCTTCGAAAGCGAAAAAATAAGGAATTGTCATGCTGATAGATGTGTCATATTTTGTTTCAGGCCCCCGTCATATTCAAAATGCCTCAACGTCAAAGACTGCTGGTGCCGATTCTATGGCAGTAAACGGTCATATAGAAGCATATATCAAGGAGCTGCAGCCTGTTTTTCTCGAAGCCATGCTTGGGGAAAAAGAAGCAGGTTATGCTATGGATTATCTTGATATGACTGTTGATGAAGAAAACGAAGATACTGAGCCTTCTAAGTATGAAATCGTATGCAACAAGCTGAAAGAGCCATTCGCTGATTTCGTATTGTTCCACATACTTCGTGATTCCTCATCGGAAGCTACGATAACTGGCAATGTCCGCCTGAAGTGTGCCAATGAGTACATTTCGCCTATAAATGCGCAGGTTGTCGCTTGGAACAGAATGGTTTCAGCAAATGTAAAGTTCATCAAGTGGGCGCGTGAGGGTAATTGCCCGATTGACCTTGTTACCCAGACCAACATGTTGAATAAGATTAATCAGTTCAATCTATGAAAGGTATCGTTGAGATTATTGGAGATGTAGTAAAGGAAATGAGTGGGAACCTTACCATAGTAATGCCTGCTGACATCGAGAATGACAGGTGCGAGGAAGTTAAGAATCTGGAACTGAACTACATATTTGGTTCGGCCCAGTATGTGAAGGATAAACTTGATGAATACAGCAAGGTTTCTTCAACGTCAGGGCGTAAATTTCCGCTTGTCGCATTGTTCTGTCCTGTGACTGAAAAAAGAGATAGCTCTCGTTACTATTCCAAGGTTTCACTGAATATCCTTATAGCATGTTCGTCGACGAAGGACTGGAGTAACGAACGACGTCTGTATGCTTCATTCATCAATATTCTTCGTCCGATTTATGATAGATTGATTGAGGTTATCAAGAATGATGAAAGGTTTGATATAGACTATGACAACATCATTCCGCATGATTATTCTGAAAACTACTCATATGGCAGATACGGAGCCTATACGGAATCCGGAGAGGCTGTGAGCGAGCCTATTGATGCCATAAATATACGCTCGATGGAATTAATCGTTAAAAATCAAAGTTGTTGTAGATAATGAGAAATACAAGAGTTTGCGAAAGCGCAGAGATGAATACCGGCGGTTCGGCCTGCAAGGTTGACTGGGGTAAGGTTAAAGGAGCAATACTTGTAGAGCATGGAGTCAAACTTCCTGCGAAAATTACGGCAGATGAACTGGAGAAGATGTGTCACGCTGACAGGCCAGATAGAATCTATCCGATTCATACTTTTGTCGAATATGCTAAGTCTGGGGGTGAAGCTCAGGTTAGTGCTGTTGGATATGGAGCGAACCAGTACAATGGACTCAACGCTCAGACAGATACTTTTACGCTTCCTCGTTTCGACGAAATTTTGAACGCAAATCTGTTGCGTTGTGCTAACAAGGAATGGGATGTGTACTTTTGGGATTCCAACAGGATGCTTATCGGATACACTGATGGAACGGATATTCTTGCCGGAATTCCGATGTCAACAGTGTATCCGGGTGTCACCCCTTACAGCACAAGTAGTGCTAAGTCAAGCATGACTGTAAATTTCTGCCACATGGATGCTGAAGACAGCCAGCTTAATTTCGATTATACGAAACTTGATTTCAATCCTGCTAATGTAATTAAAGGTTTGACGGAGGTTATGCTTGTTGAAGCAAGCAGCGGCAAATACAAGGTCGTAGAATGTATTGGTGGGTATGATCGTACTGCAGAATTTGCTGATGCCCTGTCTACAGGTGCAGAGCAGGTACTTACTGGAGTAACATCTGCGAGCTATGAGAACGGTTTGATTACCATTACTTCTGGAGAAGGGGAAATATCAGTAAAAGAACCGTCTGTTCTGTACACTAATGATATTAAATGGGTTGAATTTGTAAAAGTCGTAAAAGCATCAGCATGAAAGTAGATGGAGTAACCTTTGTTGTGGCCGAAGTGAAGAAGGTCACGAAGGAAAAATTTATCGAAAACCATATCGGTATATTGTGGCAATCCGTTAAGGAAAGTGACAGAAAAAAGAAACTGTCTGAAGTATATGACAATATCGTTGGTAAGCCTAAGCAGGAGGTTACCACTGCCGATACAAATAAGTAGTTGGTAATAACTGAGCCGGGCGAAAGTCCGGCTTTAATTTTAATTATATGGCTGATTTTGATAGACTGGAGAATGCGATACACAGAATTGCATCCGGATTCGAAAAGTCATGTATGGATTGCCTTCATGAGAACAGGATAGAAGTTGCAGATCTTGTCAGAGAACAGCTCTATTCAGGTCTTGACGGTAATACCAACAGCCTTAGACCGGGATATTCTGATGACCCGTATTTCCATGAAACGACATCTGTCTGGCGTAACAATCCTGACGGATACATAGCATGGAAGAAGAAGATAACCCCTCCGATAACAAGCCCGAGGCTGAATTTGCCTCCAAGACCTGTTGATGTTCCTAACCTGTATATCACCGGTCCGTTCCATGAAAGTATCCGTGCGTCTGTTACCGGTGACACTCTTTCTATTGATACTGTGGGATTCGTAGATGGTCCGGATATAGTAAGGAAGTACGGGAATGACATTCTGAAGCTGGGAAAGGACGCAAGAGAGTATGTTGTACTTCAATTGCTCGAGCCTTATTTGAAGAGATTTTTTAAACAATGCGGGTATAGATAATGGGATGCGGTTGCGAGAACAAGAAGATCATGTCGGAATATGAGCATGTTGCCATGCTGGCCAAGAAGGCTGCAATGCTGGACGGATGCGTATACGTTGTGTACAAGAAGAGTGACGGTACCTATTCATTTGACAAGGAAGGTGCCAAAGTGGATGGCGTTATTGTTGAATATAAACACTATTTGTAATGGGAGATTTAAAATTAAAGGACTTCGTCGATGAGGAATCATTGAAGAAGTTGCAGGAACTTGACAGCACTATATCAGGTGTCAGACAGACTTATAAGGAAGCTGCCTCGGAACTCATCAAGGGACTTACAATTGACGTTCAGGTTAAGGGAGATATAGACAAGTTGCAGACTATATACAATACTCAAGCTAAGAACGTATCCTCTGCATCTGATAAATTGACTGAAGCATTCAGCCGGCAGGCAGAAGTTGCTGAACAGTTGATGAAAAAAATCAAGGAGAAGGCAGACGCTGAGAAACTGAGTACCAAGGAGGTTAAGGAATTATCAAAGGCTTCCGCTGAAGCTTCCAAGGCAATGCAGCAGGCTGCTAAGGCTGAGGAAGCCATGAACAAAGCTCAGAAGGCAACTAATACTACCAGAAAGTCTGCTACCATGACGGAAGAGGAACGCATTCGTACAATCAAGGAAGCACTTGCGTTGGCTGACAAGGAAGTACATAGTATTGATGAAGCCAATGAGGCAAATAAAAGATTGCGTCAGGCTGTTAAGATGGTACGTGATACTGACGAAGATTATAAAAACACGTTGGGTAAGCTGAATGCTACTATAGGTGTTAATACGGATTATGTAAAGCATAACAGTGACCGTTATACTCAACAGAAGATGACTATCGGTAACTATAAGGAGGAAGTCAAAGCTGCCTGGATGGAATTGAACCACCTCAATGACTCCATGGGAAGTTTTGGTATTGTAGCCGGAAGCTTTGGCGATTCCCTTCAATCTCTTGGTAATGCAGGAAGCATGTTTGAAGGGTTGTCCGGAATTGGCAAGATATTCCAGAATAAGTGGTTGTTAGGGCTTGGTGCAGTCGGGGCTGCCGGTGCCGGAATAGGCTGGTGGGTAAACTACAATAAGGGGCTTGTAGAAGCTACCAGACTGACCCAGCAGTTTACTGAAAAGAGTGGCGATGATTTAAAAGAATATAGAACGGAGGTTCAGGCCATTGCAGATTATTACAATAAGGATTTCAGGGAGGTATTGATTGGTGCCAATGCTGTATCTAAGCAGTTTGGTATCTCCGCTGAAGAGTCCCTGAAACTAATTCAGGACGGATTCATTGCCGGTGCCGATGCAAACGGTGAGTTCCTGGACACACTAAGGGAGTATCCTGCATACTTTAAGGAGGCTGGTATAAGTGCTGAAACATTCATTGCTATTACTGCCCAGGCTGCAAAGTCTGGTATCTATTCTGACAAGGGTGTGGATGTTATCAAGGAGGGTAATTTGCGAATCCGTGAGATGACTACCGCTACTGCTGCTGCACTTGAAGGAATCGGCATATCCGCTGACAAGGTACAGGAACAGCTCAGAACGGGACAGAAAACCACATTCGACATTATTCAGATGGTGTCTGAGCGCTTGAACGAATTACCGGATAGTGCATCTGTTGTCGGTACCGCAATTGCTGATATATTTGGTGGTCCCGGTGAGGATGCAGGACTTCAGTATATCAGAACTCTGAAAGACATTAAGACAAACCTTAGCGATGTTAAATCTACTGCTGGTGAAGTTGGTGAAGCACAGGAAGAATATTTGCAGGCACAAAAGGAATTGGCTACTGAAGTTGCGAAACTCTTTGATGCCACTGGTGGTGCGTTCGAAAGTATGACTGCAAGAGTTAAGGCTTCTATAGCGTCCATGAGCGCTGACTTGCTGGCTTTTGTACGTAAGGGTATAGAAAGTATCGAAGAGGTTTCTATGAGGGAGGAAGAGCAGGCTAAGGCGGATGGTGCAAGATATGGAGAGGAGGACGTCAGCAAGCAGTATGAACGTATCAATACAGCTACTCAAAAATATATCAAACAAGGTCTGTCTGAAGAAAATGCGTTCAAGAAGGCAAAGGAAGAAAGGGTTGTCATTATGAAAAAAGCCTTACAGGAAGAGGAGAAAAATCTTAAGGACGCTGTTGATCTTAATAAAAAATATTACGACGAATATCAAAATGCGAGTCTATGGAAACAGATGTTAGGAATAGATAGAACTGATGCTGCTATTGATGCTGATATTCGGAGTTCATGGGGTCAGAGGATGGCTGCTCAAAGAGGCTATTCAAGTATGGAGAAGCAGCTTGAACTGGTTGAAAATTACCAGATGCCAGGCAGCAATAAGTCAAACATATCTACAGAAACTGCTGATGAAAAAACAGCCCGTCTTGAAGCTGAAAAGTCATTGCAGGAATCACGTATAGCCTTGATGGAGGAAGGTATCGAGAAAGAACTGGCCACAATCCGTAACGGATACCAGCAGAAGATTGACGCAGTAAAAGGTAATTCATCAGCAGAAATGGCGTTGAGGAAATCGTTACTTCAAGAAATGAACAACGCTTTGTCGAAGGCTTCAGAGGAGTATGAGAAGAATCGTGCAAGTATTGACCTACAGAATCGTCTTGCTTCTGTTGAGGAAGGTAGTGATGAAGAAATGTCCATCCGCCTTGAAATCCTTGACAAACAGAAACAGGAAGAAATTAAGGCGGCGGAAAGTAACGGTGCTGACGTGAGCCTCATCGAGCAGAAGTACCTGGCTGAAAGACGTAAGATATATGAGGAATATGCGTCTGATTCTGCTGATGAAATTTCCAAGTCTGCTGCTGCCGAGCAGGTTATTAGAAATGCACAATATAATTCTGACCTGAAGGAACTGGAAAAGATGCATGCCAAGAAGCTCATTTCGGATGAGGAATACGAGAAAAAGAAGGCTGATATAACCGAACGTTATTCGATTGATACTGCTAAGGCTGCTGTTGATTCAATTGAAAAACAGCTTTCTGTTGAGAACCTCAGTCAGGAGGACCGTGAAAAGCTTGCCGAACAACTCCAGAAAGCAAAGGCTGATTTGGCGAGTGCTGAAGCGGATGCTGAGATTGCTGCGATAAAGCGTGTCCAGGATGAGGAAGAAAATTCATACAAGAAAAGAATGAAGAATGCCCAGCGCTGGATGGATGTCGCAGGTGATGCAATCAGTAATATAGGTAATCTCATGTCGACTCTCTATGAAGGTGATATTGATAAGATCGAGAAAGAGCAGGATGCCAACGAGGATGCATATAATGCGGATATTGAAAGGATTGAAGCTCTTGCTGAGAGTGGTGCAATATCTGAGGAAGAAGCCGAAGCGAGGAAGAGGGCTGCCGAGGACAAAACCTCCAAAAAGAATGAGGAACTGGAAAAGAGAAAAGTTGAATTGCAACAGAAGCAGGCAAAGTGGGATAAGGCAGTACAGATTGCACAGACCGGTATTGCCACGGCACGTGGTATCATGGAAGCATGGCAACTTGGTCCTATTCTTGGTGCTATTATGGCTGGTGTTGTTGCTGCTATGGGTGCAGTTCAGGTTGCTACTATCGCTGCTACTCCGATTCCTGCATATAAGGAAGGAACAAAGGAGGACGGACACATCGGAGGTTTGGCTATTGTCGGAGATGGGGGCAAGCAGGAAGTAGTTATATATGGTGGCCAGTCGTGGATTACACCAGATACTCCTACTTTAGTAGACCTGCCTCGTGGAGCTGAAGTATACCCAGACGCTGATGTGTTCAACTGGAATGATGTTGGAGGGAATATAACTCCGATGGCCTCATCCGGGAATGCTCCTGTGGTAATTAATAATGACTATTCTGATTTGAAGAGAGAGATGCGTGGTATCAGAAGTGACATTGGTAAAATAATGAAGCAGCAGCACAGGGATTATAACAATATGCAGTATCAGATATATAAGAGTAACAGACTATGATTGAGAATATAAGTGAAATATCGTTGAAGAACTTTATCGAACTGCTGTGCGGTAATTATTCCGTATTGCAGCAAGGTGAGGAATGCTTATCATTAGACCTCAAGAAGAAGGCATCAGACCTTATATTTGAATACAGGAAAATAGTTAATCCTTCCGGTGTAGAATCTTATCTGATGGATAGGGAAGAAGATGTCAAAATAAAATCACGCCTGCTTGCATTGAGAATGTGCAAGGCATTATTGTCGTTTGGAGATGTCGATTTTGTGATTCAATCCATGAAGGATATGGAATATGGGAATGTTGCTGCCGAAAAGGTTGGAAGTAAGATTGACAGGTATATAGCCGAGTGTCTGTATATGAAGAAAAAACATGATGACAGATTAAAGAATAATCAGAATCCCAGACAGCAGGATATACGTGAATCGTACGATGCTGAGATTGCATTTATAATGACTTACTTCAAAATGAACATTGATGTCAGAACCATTTCTGCAGGCATATATGCACATATGGTCCGGCAGGCTGATAACGAAATTAAAAGGAAATTGATCAGAAATCGCTAAAATTAAAGCCTTGTTACTATTTGTAGCAAGGCTTTTTTTGTTAAGCCTATCGAATTTTTTTCGTGCCGATTAGTAACCGATAAAAATCACTAATCAATTATTGGCATGGAAAAAAAAGAATTGTATTACCTGTTAGCAGGAATAGACCGGAAGTGTGAACTGATTATTGAATACTTGGATAAGATATCTTCTGATCCAGACTTCCTTATCTCTTCTCTTAGAAATATTGCAGAGAACCAGAAGAAAATCAGTGAATGCAGGGATGGAAAGTTATTCACTATGAAAATAGTCGGCAAAAATGGAAATGAATGATATAGTTGCCGAAAATTATGAGTGGATACTTTCGCAGGCTCGTCGTTATTGTCATAATATTATGGATGCGGAAGACCTAGCAGGAGAGGTTGTCTGCAAGATTCTTTTGTGCCAGAACTATGACGAATCCAGACCATTCAGGTCATGGTGCAGCGTGATATTACTGAATACTTATATTACCTTGTATAACCATAACCATCTGATTGGATTTGTGCCGGTCGATAACGTTCAGCATGCATCATCATATTATGATACTTATCAGAATGTATATGCGGATGAGATAAAGCGTATAATTGAACTATGCACAAAAAAATCATGTGCGGTAGATTGTGTCAGAATGTATTCCGAGGGCTATAGTTATGAAGAAATTAGTGCAATACACTCTATACCTGTCGGAACGGTGAGAAGTCGTATCTCATTTGCTCGAAGACTTTTGCGTAAAGAGTTGGAAATCAGATAAAATAGCGGAGTTTCTGTTTGCATAACTTGATACTATGGGCTATCTTTATAGTATAATAAAAAACTATAAGTCAAACCAATATACAAGAACAATATGGAAACAAAAACTAACTTTCGTGCAAGAGTGATGAAATATGCGCATCAGATTCTTAGATCAGGCAAAAAAACATGGAGTGAATCCCTGAAAATGGCATGGCAGGTATATTTTCTTTACAAGAGAATGCGTAAAGGAATGGTACAGTTCATATATCGGAAAGTTGACGGTTCTATTAGAGTAGCAACCGGAACAATGATGAATTATAGCTCTACCAGCAGTAAAAGAATCACCAAGCCATCCTATAAGACTTTTGCCTATTATGATGTTGACAAGGGAGATATGAGATGTTTCAAGATTGAAAATCTTTTATTGGTTCTGTAATATAATTGAGGAATTTTGCCGGGCATTAATTTATGTTCTGCAAAATTCCTTTCAATTTGCTGATTATGTTATTATTAAGTAATAGACATGATTTCAAGATTTTTTAATTCTATCCGTTGATTAAGCCTTTTAGATATATTTGCCCAAAAGGAGAGGGTATGTTAGGCAGATATTATCTACAATTAGGAGCAGAAACGGTTACCGTCGGAAGTGACGGATGTATTGACGTGTCTGATATGCTTGCCAACCTAAAGGACATTCAGATGTCATATAGTCGTGTCGATCTTGGGGGAGTCGTACGAAAGTGTGGGAGTACCCTTGAATTGACCGGTGAGGCAAGGGAGAGAATTATCAGTCTGTACGAACAGAATTCTTTATCCTCATTGGCTTCATTCGCCGTATTTTCAATGGAAAATGACTGGACATTTACAAAAATATTCGAGTGTCCTCTTGACTTCTCGAGCTTCAAGTACGACTCATACAGAGCCGAAATTGGTTGTCTTGATAATTCCGCTGCTGCCGTTATCAAGGCCAACAAGTCGACTAAGTATGACTACTCCGTAGAAGAGATATCCTCTACCAAGACGTTAAGGTACGATGGTGTCAGCATACGTAATGAGGAAACACTTACTGTTACCGGCCAACAGGACGAAGGCAGCACATATCAAACCATAACGTTGGAAGAACTTGACTGGTGGCTTATCCCTCCAGTTTACGTTAATTCAGAGAATGAAGGAGAATATAAGAACTTCCTCATTCAAGACCAGCAGGAATCTCATATTAAAGGTCAATGGGCCGATGCCAATTCTCCTGAAAACACCTGTACTACTTCATGGTTTCTGGAATGTCTGTCCGATAATAGCCTCATCAATATAGAAATTTCAGCCCGCACGTTCAGCGGATTCAGAAATTATTATACTTACTTGTACAAGATATCTTCTGATGGTAGCCTTATACGGTTGGCAAGTGCATCAGATAATGCTACTGACAAGTGGGATTCCCTGAAATGGAGCGGTGTGATGAATTCCGGAGAAAAATTACAGATTGCAATTCTTGATCCTCAGGGATCACATAATCTGCAAGGCTATGAGATACGATTCGACTACATTAACGTAAGTCTTAGCAGGAATGAGCGTGGAGAACCTATTAATATCGGTGTTGTAGAACCTGTTACATTCCTTCAAAGACTGCTTGATTCGATGAACGGAAAGCAAGGGCTTTATGCTGATATTAAGGATACCGTGATTGAATCCGGAGTTGAAGCAGAAAATACAAGACTGAAACATTCAGTCCTCGTTGCTGCGGAAAGTATTCGTAATTTTTCGAATGCCAAAATAACATCATCATTTTCTGACTTCTGTGATTGGATGGAATCTGTATTTGGCTATATCTATGTAATCGAGGACAGAGTTCTGTTTAGTGCAGAATATAATGACATTGAAAGCAATATCGTTGATTTTGGCGGTTTTGTCGACTACAAGAACATGGATGATGCCGAGGAAACTACGTCATTACCCTATTTCTCGAATACAGATGGTGTATTCCTGAAGGCAACGGTTGTCCCTGGGGTGCAGGAACCTGCCTGGAGGGCATCGTTCGACGGCAATGAAGATTATCAGACAGAAGATATGGCATTCTATAAAGTGCGTACTGACAGATACTATTGCAACAAGGAAAACAATATCCTCTACATTGCAACTCTTGAAGCGAAGGAAATCGATGATGGAATCAGACGCTGGTTTGCGACTCTTAACGAATATGTCCATGGTGAGGTGTCTGATGGTGATTATAGCGGAATACTTCCCTTTGGTGGAATAGTCAATCTTGTAAGTAAGGATTCTGGCGTATATAATGGAAGCGTGTCACCTGACAACATAGTATATGTCCGTCAGGACAGACGATTCTATTATTTTTCTGAAGGTATGTATTATAGTGCTTTTACTGGATATTCTTCATACAACAAGAATAACGCTGCAAGACCTGAGTATATATACCAGTACGGACAGAAGACATATATCGTCATTGGAGAATCTCTTGTTGAATGTACGGTAAAGAGTAGTGGAAGCAGTAATAAGGTCCCATTCGTCGTTTTCAGACATCGCAATGAAGTGTTCGGTAGAGGGAATGTAAAGAATATCAAGTCCATTTCCGAACCTCAGTACTCAGTTGCGTCTGACAGAATATATTCGTCTGTCCAGATAGGATACAGCAAGCAGGACTATGATCTCGGAAATAATGGCAAGGATGAATTTAATTTTACCGTCAACTACACGACTGGTGTACTGCTGTCTGACAAGCAGCTCTCCATGATTTCGCCTTATCGAGCTGACTGCTATGGATTCGAGGAACTTGTCGGTAAGAGAGGGGAAGATACCAGCAGTTCAGATTCTGACGAGCAGATATTCGCCGTCATGTGTCATCTCGAGGATTCGGTATATATTATTGACAGAGAAATTGCCGTTGAAGGTTCTTACTCTGATACGGTATTCAATGCCGGATATGCCCCAGTTTACATGGTTGAAGCAAATAAAAGGTATCTTGCCTCGTTTACTGATGAATTAAAATTCGCCTCAACGACTGGCAGTTCAGATATCTCATTGGACGGCAAGAAGGTTACCGACAATATAAATCTGGATTCTCCTTTGCTTGGGCCTGGAAGCCTTTCCTTTCAAACTGACAACTATCTGCTTCCTGAAGAGTGGAACGAAACGCTTGTTCAGGTAGAATGGGACGGTAAGACGTATACCGGATGTCTTGGCAATCTTGATTATAGTACATCCCGTGAGAATGCATTTGAATATGAATTGATAGAAACAGATTGAATATGTATATAGTTAGCCCGTTTACCCCGTTGTTTTTCTCCCCATCCTCCGATGTGTCAGGATGCCAGAGCCGCTATATGCAGGTTTTTGCGCCTACTGACCAGATTCTTGTAGAGGTGATAACACGGTCAGAATCACGTACTATTACTGGTAAGATTATATCTGTATGCGATAATGTTGAAAAAGATATTGAGTGGAATGTATGGTCTATGAATGACAGCTATCAGTTGTATTATTACATCATAACAGGACTGGAAGATGGGTATTACATGGTTGATATTAATAACTCTCAGTCTGAGCTTTTCAGAATTACATCAGATAAGTCTGTATTGAAGAATACTACTCTTATACAGTATTCCAGTAAGGACAACAAGGATCGTCAGGATGCAATTTTCTGGGTATCGGAACAGCAGATGTTCTTCGACTGGCGCGTGCATGGTGGGTTCAAGGATAGCAACTGGAGCTTTGGAGTTGACAACGAGCAATTCACCAACTCGGAGAATGACCTTTCGGAAATATATTCACGAGATTATACGATGAAAACGTTCACTCTTGGAGGAAATGTCGGATGCCCTATATGGTATGGTGAACATCTTAACAGAATACTTAGCTGTACCTATGTATACTTTAATGGCAAAAGATATATTCGGTCTGAATCCAATGTTCCTGAAATTAATCAGGTTATCGAGAATGCAAGAAGCTATGTCTTTAACCAGATTCTAAGGGAGGTCCATTTTGTGGATTATACTGAATCAGATAATATACTGAAGATAAGACGGGTTCAGAACAACAATATGCGACAATATGATAATAGATTGCTGATATTATGACGGACATAGAGAAACAGGATATTATTGATTCAGTTGTATCTTTCTTGAAGAAGGACAGCCTGACCATTGATCAGTTGGTCAATACCGATGTTCTCAATTCTGAAGATATGATTGAGTTGAATAAGGGGCGAAAGGTCTCTCTTGAAGTCCTTAAGGACTTTATTCGTGGGTATGGTATATATCTTGAGATAATTGGAAAAAATGATGAAACATTACCTTCTGACAATAATGTATTTTCAGCTGTTCGTACTTTACAGGAAATTTTACGAAATTCTGAAAAATTGAAGAAAATATTTCTTCGTAAGGACCAGTCGGACGGAACCAGCTTCTTATTGAAGTTACTGGGAGGAGCAGAGTTTGGAAAATATGTTAGCGGTGCATTAGGTACTGGAGGTGCTGTTACAATAGATCAGGCTGGGAACAGCCATGCAGAATTTGATTATCTGACCATCCGCAAGGTAGCCTTGTTTATCGAACTGGTTATTCAGGAAGCCAAGCACGTGGGAGGAATGCTTATCGTGTCACCTTCAGGAATGACTGTTTCAAAAGTTGAAGAAACCAGCACTGCCTATCGTTGCTATTTTGAACGTACAGACGGCGACAGAACGCTGCAAAATCAGTTTACCGTAGGAACTCAGGCACGCAGGCAAACATTTAATCTTACCGAACAGGCGTATTACTGGCGACTGGTGACAGCGGTTGGTGAAGATTACGTCGATTTGTCGAAGACTGATTGCGATACCGGTTCCACTATTCCGCAAGCTGGCGATGAATTGGTAGGTCTTGGGCATCGGACAGATAAGACACGTCAGTCAGCTATCATTATCTCTGCATTTGGTACTGATTCACCTTCTATAAAGTATTACCAAGGCATCGATTCATACAACCTTGTAGACAAGGCTGTGAAGATGGACTACTACGACTCGGTAAGTGGAAGGTATAAATCGGTGACATACGGTGACACTTATGTCGGTGCAAAGGATAAAAGTACCTACGTAAAGTACGATCAGGAAGAAGGTGTTGAAGTTAAAGGACGTGTCAATATTCAGCCAGGAAGTACAGGTGCAGGTAATTTTTCAGACTTGCCGGATGAAATATCCAAAGCTGTTGATATCGGCGGTGAAAACCTTCTGTTGAACACAGGCTTTACCGGAGATTATGACGTTCAGAAGTTAGCTTCATCTACCAAGCTCAATCAAAAGACCAAATTATACAGTCCGTCTTTACAAGGATGGACCGGTAGTGCTGAAATAGTAGAAGAAACAGCATCTGGTAGTGGATTTGCCTGTAAATTGGGAAATATATCTCAGCCAGTTCTTTTAATACCAGGCGAAAATTATGTGTTTGGCTTTTGGGCAAAAGGAAGCAATGTAGAAATAAGTTGCGGAGGGCAGAATTACAAGCAGGCTGTAACTTCTTCTTACCAATTTTATGTAGTCCGGTTCACTTACCAGTCTGGCGGAGTCTTTATGCTTTCGGGAGATGCCACAATTTATAATTTAAAGTTGGAACGCGGTACAATAGCTACAGACTGGTGTCCTTCAAGCAAGGATGCTCCGGCTATAGCCGACCGGTTTAAATATCTCTGGTACATTCAAGATGCGTTAAAAGGAAACACTACTGCTATTGGTGGCCTTATCTTGTCTACCATGCTTCAATTAGGTAAATATACCGATGGGGTTATGGAAAAAGTAAATGCAGGCATCTCTGGCATTTACAACGATGATACCGACGTGGCAATGTGGTCAGGCGGTACTTTCGAACAGGCGATTGCAACGGTTCAGAAATTACTGAGCGGAGAAATACCTACGGATGAAGAATGGAAATCGCTCGCTAAGTTTGTTGCTACCCATGGCGGAGATATTTTCATACGAGGATATATCTATGCTTTAGGCGGTGTTTTCCGCGGAAGGGTAGAAACGAGCATCAACGGGAATAGAATTGTGATAGATCCTTCTACATCTTCCTTGAAAATGTATAATTCAGACGGTAAGGTATGCCTGAATATGTCCTTCAGCGAAAGCGGTGAAAGAATATTTGCGGGGATAAACATAATTGAATATGAAGGTGATACTCCTTCTTTCTCAGCAAGCCTTAGCGGTAGAATATTAACATTTTCAAACTCCCTTGAAGGGTATTCGGGAATATTCGCGCCTGATAGAATTACATTTCAAGCAGGAAAAGAAGAAATACTTAATATACAATCATTTAAAAATTTCAATGACGGAAGTCATTATGTCAATATATATGCTCCAAAATGGAATACCAATGCTGGGGGATTACCGGGCAACGTATATGTAGATTCAAATGGATTTTTAAAGGTAACTCAGTAGTAATATGACAAATATTTCACAAATACAGGTTGACAGCGACTGGGGAACGGAAGCTGCACGCATTAATCAGAATTTCCAGAACATGAATACTGATCTGGAGAAAGTAAAGTCAGCAACAACAAAATTCAGAGGATATTTCACATCTGAAGCCGGATTAAGACAAAAATATCCGTCCCCAAAAGTTGGAGATACAGCCTGGGTAGGAGAACCATATCCGGGTAAAGTCTATGACGTAGTGACCGACGGAACGTGGCACAATACCGAGAAGGCTCCTGATACAGATTCAGTTGATTTAACAGACTATGCAAAGAAGGCAGAGCTTGTTGAGCTGGAAGGGGAAATCGAAAAAGCAGGCGCAAATATGAATCCATATTTCCCATTTGCTGATACAGCAACATTTTATACCAATGAAGCAAACAGAACAGGTTTATCAAGAGACGAAGCAAAGTCACTGATATTTGGTATATGGATTGATAATGGAGAAAAAACGGACAAAATGTATTTGGGACGTTTGGAAACAAATAATAATAATTTGACATGTAGACTTGCCATAGATAATGCTGATAAATTACAAATGGGTAATACATCTATTACCATAAATGAGCTTATTGTAAGAGAGTTGACACCTATCAATGAAAGTGGGTATCATGGATGGATAGCTTTAATTCCTGCTAATAGAAAATATGGAACTTTTGTTACAGGTAGCACGGGAGGTAATTTTGAAAGATTTGCTTTATCTGATAATATTTTTAACCGTTGTCCTTTATTCGATGCTTATTTCAGTAAACAAAATATAAATGAAATAAATAATAGTAAGCAAGACGAAGAGGATTTAGAGTTTGCTAATACTAAATTTGAGATAGACGAGAATAACTTGTTTTATCCTATTTATAAAAGACCTGAATTATATCAAGCAATAGAAAGTCAGTTAGCAAATGCAGATAGCGTAAAACATATTTATCCTACTGATGTTCCTAATACATACCCTAAGATCCTATGGGGAAAAAAACAATTCTTTTTTAGTAAGGATTTAGGGGAAACAGTACAAATAAAAGCACAAAGAGAAATAAGAGTTAGGGAAGTTTCAAATATATCTTTTTCAGCATGGGTATACTTTGAAACGTCTACTGGAGTGGTAAAAGGTCTTACTTTTACATTTGCTTTAGGGAAACAATATCCGGTCGGAATTGGATATAATGAGGCAACTTTTAAATTTCAGTTATTAAATACAACTGATTATAGTTCTGCTTCTCCTGAAAGTCCGTTAAAATATGGTATATCAAATTCTGTTATAGGAGAAATAAAATATTACATAGACCGAGAAATCAAATATGATAGTGGAGAAAAATTTGTGCATGTATTTTTTGAAAAAGAAATATCTGTAAGATATGGGAATTTATTCTGTTGTTTTGACTGTGGTTTTATAACTGCAAATAATAAATTAAGTAGAGATTTAGCTGTTATTGACCCAATATTAACGACAAGTGATAAATATGAGTATGATAAAGACTATTCGGCATATAATTATGGGTATTCTGTGGCTTTAGGTGACACAAAGGTTCAAGGTAAAAATGGACGTATTACCGAATCATCTGTAAAAACACCATGCTACATAGAAGCAAATCAATCGGGTATTGCTGATGTACAATTACAGGTAATAGATAATGGGAATTCTGTAGACTTAGAATTAACCGCAGAGAGCTTGATAGCATCAAATTATGCTAATACCTTTATCATTCGTTCAGGGTATTATCATACTTTGTTTGATAGTACTCAAAAATGTTTTATTCAGTTTGGTGTTAAGATTGTAGATGTAGCACAGATTCTTAATTTGAGAATAGAAAGCGGACGTTTGTTTCAGCCATTGGAACTTTTATCTGAGGGCTTAAAATTGACAACAAGCAATGACTATGAAAATGCAAAAGCGTATGTTTTAAAAATAACAGATGATGGTATTGCTGTTCTTAGATTTGAAGTATATAAGAGTAGCTTGAACGGCTCATTTACTTGGGGATTTAATATTGAGTCTAATAACCCAATTTCTAATTTAAAACTGTATAATTTCTGTATCTCAGAAAAGCCGATTGATCCTGACAGGGGAATTTTTATAAGCAAACAGAGATCCGATTATCCAATGCTTGCGGGAAAATCATTTACTATATTTGGCGATAGTGAATTTAATTCAGGGTTGCAATATCTTAATGTAACAGACAGGTTAGGGATGCCTTGTTTCTGTGCCACCTATGGAGGTCACAAAATGGGATGGGCAGGAGGAGAAACCGGAGTTGACTCTGTGACAAAATCATGGCTCTATACTTGGGATATACGTAAATTAGTTTTAAATAATAGAACTGACTTCTATATATTCTGTGTTTCGACTAATGATGCTGATGCTGGTATTGCATTATCGGAAAATGGTAATGGGAAATATGACTATCAGTCTATCGAGGATGAAGATGTGCGATTTGTGTTAGATAATTATCCTGCTTACGGAGATACAGATGAAGAGGCACACCAGAAAATACAAGTATTTGATTCGTTGGAAAGCGATGTAAAGTATCAAAAATTCAATATGACATCAGTCTATTGTGCCTATATCGAACAGATTTTGGAGGTAAATCCAAAAGCTAAGATAATACTTGCAAATTCACCTATTACTTGCACTGGACTATTGACAGGCTCGGCTGGAACTGATAATAAAGGTGTTTGGAGTGATGGGCAAAGTCCTAAAACAGCAAGAACAGCGAAGAAACAAATTTTTGATAGACTTGATGAATTAATGAAAAAAATTGCGGATAAATATAACTTACCAGTTATTGATTTCTATCACGGTGTAGGGTTGACATTCGAAAATTATACTAATTATTGTATAGATGGAACTCATTGGGTAGACATAAAAAATACTAACGTGTTGGGTAATACAAATCAGATAACAAATCGAGAAGGCGATATACTGGTAAGATTTCTAAAAGAAATGGTGCATTAGTAGAGTAACTCGCTAAGTTTACATTTTGCTCATGGCATTTATTTCGTGAGCAAAACTGACTCTTTTCTGTAAAGTCTTAAATATAAACAGACATGAAAAAAATTTTTTACGACAACTGGATAGCTAAAATTATCCTATTTACATGCAATACAATTACACTGGGCCCATTCGTACTTACAAAACAAAAGACCTTGTTGCAAAGCACAATCAATCACGAATGTACCCATGCCCGTCAATGGATCGAAATGGCTGTCGCTTCCGGCACAGTTATATGGATTTTGATGCTGATATTCGATTTAAGCTCATGGTGGATGCTGATTGCTGGAGTTTTCTTCTATATATGGTATGCCTTAGAATACTTGATAAGACTTGCTGTATATAGAAACCATAAACAGGCATATAAAAGTATTTGCTTTGAATCGGAAGCCCGTCAAGCGGAAAATGACAGCAATTATTTGGAAAATGCCCACTATTTTTCCTGGATCAAATGCTTTTAATGAAAAGCCCCTTTTCACAAGGTGGGGTACTGACAGCTCTTGTCAGTCGATTTGAAACCTTTTATTCTTTGTTCGTTTTTAACTTGTTTACCTTCGCTGGAAAGCTTTGGTAAATGAGTAAACAGTTATTACTTCGTAAGAAGCTGAAGTTTTTCTGTAAAGTATATTTGTAAGAACGTAAATTGGATTTTACTTTATTCTCTGAGGCTATAATAGGCCTTTTGTAGATACTATCGTGAGAATAAAGAGTTTTAGCCTACAATGCCATTGTAAATTATGGGAATATGTAGTAGTTGAAAATCAGTGTTCTAAAGACTTTCTTTAACTTGAAATTTTTGAAAACTAGCAAGTGCTATAATATAATAATTATATTTGTCACATGCCCTTAGATAGTATCATTGATGTACTATCTAAGGGCTTTTTTGTTTAATTTAAACCTTAGTAAAATGAAAAGATTTGTTTTCATGTGTGCAGCACTTCTTTTGTGCGTAGTGAGTGTTTTCGCGGAAACTTCCGTTAGTGTAGAACCTTCTGTACCGGAGTTCCTGACCGGATTTGCCAGCTTCACCGGATTGGTGTCGATCGTTGTTCCGTCTGGGGTTGGCTTTATTGCCTCAAAGTTGAGCAATCCGATGAACAAATGGGTAACTATGTGGGTGACGGCCGTCGTCGCAGTAATCGTTACCTTCTTCAGTTGGTGGATGAATCTCGGCTTTCCGCCTTCGGATGCAAGCATTTGGGTTGTATTGATAGACTCGTTATTCGTAGCACTGGCATCGACCGGAATTGTGTCTGTAGTAACAAGCGAATGGCTGGCCAAGTTGTTCGGTGGTAAGACAAAGACAGAGTAATGCAGAATCTGGTTACCATCATAGCCCCGCAGCTGCTGGTTGCCGGGGCTTACTCATTCGTAGGAGAGATAAGGGATGTTATATTTGAGCTTCGATGGATGCTTGCCTTCATCGTCGTGATGATCATTGCGGATTTCGTTCTTGGTATTATTGATTCAGTTGTGAAGAGGGGAGAGGATTTCCGCTTCAGCCGAGCCGGACGAAGGACGATGTGCAAGTTCATAGAGTATAATTCGTATTTAGTACTTGGCTTTGGATTGGGTGTTGCTATTCTCCAACCAGTTGGTATCTGCTCTTATACAATCAGTTCCATGTGTGGGCTGGGATTAGCATTCATATTCGAGTTTGACAGTATTGCCGATCATATTTGCGCCATTCATGGCATCAAGAACAAGGTGAGTATAAAGCGACTGCTGGTAGGGTATATCAAGAAAAAGTATGCAACAGCCGGGGAAATCATTGAAGAAGTAACAAAAGAGGAGGAGAAGAAATGAATAAGATAGATGCAATCGTAGTCCACTGCTCAGCTACACGTGCAGGGCAGGATATAGGTAAGAAGGAAATCACACAGATGCACCTTCAACGTGGGTTCACCACAATAGGGTACAATTTTGTTATTCGGTTAGATGGTACGGTCGAGGTTGGCCGCAGTCTGACAATCGACGGAGCCCACTGTAATTCTAAGGGATTTTCCGGAGTATCGTACAATAAGCACAGTATCGGTATCTGCTATGTTGGTGGGCTGGATGTGCACGGTAAGGCAGCCGACACCAGAACGCCAGAACAAAAGAAAGCATTGCGTGAATTAATCTCAAAGTTGATTAAAGAATATCCGGATATTAAGGAAGTGCTGGGACACCGTGACACCAGTCCTGATCTCGATGGTGACGGTATTGTGGAGCCTAACGAGTGGACGAAGATGTGCCCGTGCTTTGATGCAGCTGAAGAATACAAAGATTTGCTCATGTTGGAATTATAAATTGTTAAACCAAGAAGCGTTCTTTGATAAGTTGAAACACCGTTTACGTTTATTCTTATAAAAAAACATAATAATATGGTTAAAATTCCAATTTATGCATGTTTTTAAATAGAAAAAAAGGATATTTGTATTATTAACTTATAAGTTAAGATAATGTGGAGAAATATGAGATAGAGCTGATAGAGGAATATTCTAACTTAAACTTATATTCCATAAAGATCGCCGGAAATGAATATTCTGAATTTGAAAATTTTGTCATTCGGTTTTCAGACAATCCTTTGTACAAGGAAGATATGGATATTATATTGTCATGGTTGGATGTCATAGCGCAAAAAGGTGCATTGGAACGTTATTTTCGCCCTGAATCTTCTTTTAAGAGCAAAGTCGTGGCCATACCTATTGAAACTAACAAACTTCGATTATATTGCATAAGGCTTACTGACGGTGTCTTGATTTTAGGGAATGGTGGGGTAAAGGATTCTGACTCATGGCAGAACAGCGCAACGCTTTCTCCTTTAGTTAGACTTTTGGAAGATACAGAACGTTTTATATTGTCACGTATTAAAAATGGCAGTTTGGTAGTTGATAACAAAAAATTAATTGGTAACTTAAAATTTAGGAGGAAAAAGCAATGAAAAGGAGCAATATTTTGGAAGCTCGCAGAGCTCGGGTTTCACAAGAATCACGGGACATTGTCGATTTTTCTTTTAGAATTTCAGATAGGATATATGAAGTGTTGGCTTCAAAAGGATTAACTCAAAAGGATTTGGCGCGAATGCTTGGAAAGAATGAATCGGAGATAAGCAAATGGATGCGTGGAACACATAATTTTACAATTGGTACTTTGCTATCCATTGAGAGAGTACTTGGAGAACCGATAGTAGAAGTTTCTAAAAAAAATAAGGAAGAAAGTACATTTGTACCAGTTCCTTTGCTATTTCCTGTAGGCAAGAAAGTTTATCCCACAGATTTTGTATATTCAGATAATTGTGACTATGCTGTAGTAAAGCCTGCAAGCAAACTTTCAATAAAAATTAAATGTTAGATATGGAAAAAAAAATTAAGATACGAGTCCTATCAATCAGGGAAGAATATTTTGATATTTGTAGTGACGCTCTTCCGACGCAAAAAGACGAATGCAACAATATTTATACGATGTTTGCTATCAATTTTGAGATAGACAAAGAACGTTCCTTGCTTAAAGCTACTTTGTGGACTAATTTGTTTTTGCCTTCCAAGGAAGATATTCCAATTGTTTCTTATAGCTTTTCCTATACTTTGCATATTGATCCTATACAAACGCTTTTCAGCAAAGTTGAAGGAAACCAAATTGATATCAAATTGCCAACAGATATGGCTTCTGTTATTTTAACAGATATGTATGCGGCAGCCCGTGCCTTGCTTTCCGTAAAACTGTCAGGAACCATACTTAATGATTATTATTTGCCTTTTGATGGTGCAGCACAATTGATAGAAAATATTCGTGCTAATCAATGATATTAAAATATTTGACTATTTAAGCGGTGTTTCAATGATTCACCGCTTTTTTATGCCTAAAAATATGAAATACCTACCTTATATATTAATAGCTGCACTGGCTTTCGGTTTAGGATGGTGCAGTCGTTCGCCTACTAAAAGCAAGTTCGGAAAGGCTGATACGGTTACATCGGTTCATGTAGTTACGAAGGTAGATGTCGATACTCAGTATATTCTTTCTCCGCAACCTTATCTTGCCTGGATTGATAACTCAGATACTATTCATGCGAGCGATACCTGTTGTCACCTGCGTGAATACAAGGAATACCAGGATAGCAATTACTATGCAAAGGTAAGCGGGGTCAATCCACGACTTGACGAAATAAGGGTTTATCCACGCACTATTTACCAGACTGAATACATTTACCGTGACATAATGCAAAAGCCCAAACGCTGGGGGCTTGGTTTGTCAGCCGGATATGGTGTAGGAAAGAGCGGACTCACTCCAGTATTGGCCGTAACTGTCAATTATAATCTATGGCAGTTCTGATATACAATATTTTCTTAGAATTATATACAACTTTTCTCTGTTATTATATAATAGGAAGGAGGCGGAAATATGAAGTAGTTAAAATACACCTTTTGGAACGGAAAAGCAGCTTTCCCCGGCAAGCGTGTCGGGGATTTTTTATAAGTTTGCCTAAAAATAATATTTATGGAAAATCGTTTTTATAATACAGTCTATATTGTTGGTAATGGATTAGATATTTGTTGCGGAATAAAATCGTCATACGCACAGTTTATGGAAAGTTTAAAAGATAGAATATCCCAATTGCCACTTCTTATTCAATATTTGTACAAAACTTATAAAGATAAATTATGGACTGATCTTGAATGTGAATTAGGAGATATTGCAAATAAGAAATTTCATAATCCATCACAGAGTGTCGAGATGTTTAGTCTCGTTTCTGATCCTGACAGATTTAAAAAGGAATTTTTAGAATTACAATCTTTACTTCGTGAATACTTGAGAAATGTTTCTAGTTACTCTCTTGATAAAAGTGATAACAAACCATTAGCATTATCTTTGATTGATTCAAATATTTCAGGTGGATTATATATATTAAATTTCAATTATACTTTTACTGTAGAAAACTATTTGGAAAACTATTTGAAGGGATATAGAGTACGTTATAAAATAAACCATATACATGGGACTTTAAATGATGAAATCATCATTGGTGTACAAGATTCTAGGGAGCTCAAAAGAAACCATACATTTTTATATAAAAGTAGACATATTAATCCTAATAATGTATTAGAACTGAATAATGTATTAAAATCAGCTCGTACCATTGTTTTTTTTGGTTATTCTTTAGGAGAATCTGATTATCCATACTTTGAAAAGCTATTTAGAGAACAGAGTAAAGATAATTCGCGAGAAAAGAAATTTGTTTTTTATTATTACGGAGAAGAAGGAATGGATGATTTGGATTATAATCTTAGATATTTAACAGCAAATCGATTAATTGAATTTTATGGGAATAATGAAGTAAATCGTATTGATTCAAAACATTCACAAAGCTTGCCTTGAATGAGTTGTTGGTTATATTCTTATTTAATACTGAATATTAGATGTAGGTTTCAAATTTATTTTGTTCAGTTCTAATACAAAAAATGATTCTTTGCGTTATTAGATAAAAACAACGATATGGAAACGAAAGAATCATTCAAAATCATTACATCTGAGATTAATTATGTAACCAGTTCATGTACGAGTATTGCTAATCAATGTGTCGAAATTATTCTTAGACAGATTGAAGTAGAGGATAAGGACATTAATGCTGCCTTATCTAATGCCGAACTTCAGGCTAAACTCAAGGAGTTATTTTATGTATCTGTCTGTTTAATAGAAGAAAGGTTGTGGAATATGGTATGGCTTTGCTTGCTTTCCCTTTGAATAACTTTCTGGATCAGGATGACTATACGATTGCAGAAGGCTATCTAAGAGAATACCTATTCAAACTGTCCCAGTCAGTTACTCCTGAAGAGATATTATATACCGAGATGAACAAACAAAAAAAGCTCTAACCGGACATACCAGTTAGAGCAGCAAGCCTCATCATCATCACTAATCATCAGCACTGGCTTGTTTATGATTGTTTACCGATAGGTGCCATGAAAAGTTCGATGATGACACAAAAAAGTGAGGGACACTTCCCTCACTAAATAAAAGTCAAACCAATATTGAAGTATGAGCCTCAAATATTGATGGCGTAAAGTTATTGCTTTTCTTTCAAATTATCAAGAATTTCCCTTATTGCTTTGTCCGCATGCTTCTTCATTATGGATACATAGTTGAATATCGGGCGACTGTCTTTCATGGATTGACCGATACAGTATTCCAGTGTAGAGAGAGGAATTCCAAGGTCGAATCCGTGCTGAACGAAAGACTTACGGGCTGAATACAGGGTAAAATAGTGCTTAATTCCGCCCACTTCTGCAAGTCCCTTAATCTTTCTTGCGAGAACATTATAACAACTCACATAGCTTGAATATCGGCCGAAAATGAGTTTGCCTGTTTTCTTATCCATATACTTCTTTATTATAGGTACAGCCTCATCAGGTATTGAGAAGTTCACGGCATTCTCACCTTCTTTAGTGTTTCTTGTTTTTTTTCGAACGTAGTATATCTCATCCGTATTCCTGAAGTCGTATTCCAGCATATCGACGAGATTCATTCCGGCAAGATAGTATGTTAGCATGAAAATGTCACGTATTACTGAAAGATTGTGTGTGTCCAGTTTGGCGTCACGTATTCTTCTTAGCTGTTCGACGGTTATGTACGTGTCCCTTTTCTTAGCCTGCGGGACCTTGGCTGTAACGAACGGGTTCACATCGAATGTTACATATCTCATCTTCACAGCATAATTGATAATCACTTTCAGAAGTGTAATGTATATTTTGACGCTTGTCTGGGAAAGTTTATCTTTCTGTAGACTCATTATATAATTATTGATCCGGATAGGAGTAATGTGTTCCATCAATGTATCCTTGCCAGCGAAATCCATGTATCTGTTAGCTGCCAGCCTGTATAACTTGTGTGTCTTTCCTCTGTCGTCCTTGTCGATTAGAGAAAGATATTCTTCTGATATAGCTGCAAATGTCCTATGTTTTTCACCGGCCACCGGATTTTTTAGCAATCTTACAAGTTGCGTGCATGAAAGGCAGTCTGCGTATTGTATATTGTTCAGCCTTTCTTCATAGATATTCAGGAGTTTCCGAAGTTTCATGTTAAGAGAATCCTTATCCTGACGTTTCACAATTCTGCCTTTGTTTATTTCTTTTTCCGAATCAATTGTTACGTCTGTCGGTATATATCTTGTCTGTCCAGAGTGTGTGATAGCGATTCGGACAGTGTGCTTACCATTTTTCAACTTTAAATTGGGTACTATTGTTATGAATAATCCTGCCATTTTCCTTTCAAGTGTTAAAAGTGGAATAAAAGTGGAATGAAATAGCGTCAAAAGTGACGTTTTTTTTGTTTAGTGGGTGTTACTAATGTCAGTGGAAATAGTTCGATTTTGCAGGCTAAATAACTGATAATCAGGCATAAAAAAGATACTCCCACTGAACACTATCAGTAGGAGTATCACAACACAAAAACTAAACTAGACTTAACTAAACTATTCAAATAAGAAGTTTCACAACTTCTGTTCTTATTATGTACTCTACAAATATAGAGGTTATATTTAGAAGTGACAAATGTTCGTTGGAAAAACTTTGAACAGGTCGGTAAAAAAAAGTTAAATAAACACGGTTCTTTCAAACAATATGTTCATTAACATAATTTTGGAGTTCCTGTTTGTAACTATCGGAGATCGGAATGTATTCTTTTCCGAAAACTATTCTTCCTTTGTCGATAACTTTTATCTTTTGCTTTTGGACAATAAACGACCGGTGTACGCGGATGAACTTGTCTGCGGGGAGCTTTTCTTCCATGGCGCGCATACTTACCAGCGAAAGTATGGGGCGCTCTTCTCCTTCCAGATGAATTTTTATGTAGTCCTTCAGACCTTCTATATACAATATCTTGTTCAGTTCAATTTGTATCAGCTTGTAATCACTTTTTACATAAATGTAGTTTTTCTTGTTATCGTCTGCTGTTTCGGAGTTCTGCTTGACTGCCTTTTGTTGAAGCTCAAACCATCCGACAGCCTTGTTTATTGCTTCCATAAAATCGGAGTAACTGATTGGCTTCAGCAGGTAGTCGAGTGCGTTTACCCGATAGCCGTCGAGTGCATACTGGTCGAAGGCGGTAGTAAAGATGATTCGGGTATCTTTCGGAACCATGCGTGAAAACTCCAGTCCGCTAAGTTCGGGCATCTGGATATCCAGGAAAAGCACGTCAACCGGATGCTCTGGCAGATATTTCATGGCTTGTATTGCACTGGAATAACTTCCCGAAAGTTCCAGAAAGGAAGTCTTCTTTATGTAACTCTCCAATAGTCCTAAAGCTAATGGTTCATCGTCGACAATGGCACATCTTAAGTTCATATTTTAGTCTTTTTTAGATTAATGGTTCAGATAGATTGTAATGTTGGAAAGATACTCCTTTCCATCGTCGGATACATGTCTGTCCCATTTGTAGGATTCGGGATAAATCAGTTCCAGACGTTTTTTCACTTGCTCCAGTCCGATGCCGGAACCACTTTTGTCGGCCTCGGTTTTCGGGTGATTGCTGTTGCGTATCGTGCACGTTATTTTATCGTTGTCTTCCGAAATGGTGATGCTGATAAAGCTGGGTTCCACGGGAGAGATGCCGTGCTTGAATGCATTTTCAATCAGCGATATGAATATCAGGGGAGCTATGGGTGTCTGACTTTGAGGCTTGATGTTGAATTGTGTCTGTATGTTTACCCGCGCCGATACGCGGATGCGCATCAGTTCGATATAGTTGCATATGAAGTCAATTTCCTTTTTCAGCGGGACAAACATTTGCTGATTGTCGTATAGTACATAGCGCAACAGTTTGCTTAGTTCCTGTACGGCCTGTTGTGCTTTTTCAGAATCGAAGGCAATCAACGCATAAATATTGTTCAGCGTATTCAGCAGGAAATGAGGGTTGAGCTGGTTTCTCAGGTTTTTCAGTTCTGCTTCCGTACGGCTTTTTACAGCTTCCCGACGTTCTGCCTCGGCTTCGCTCCAGCGTTTACTCATGCAGATGGCCACGCTCAGTCCGGCAGAGAATATCAGACTTGCCAGATCGCGCAGATAAAAGATGTATACTGGTGGTACAGGTCGGTCGTCGGGCGGGGGAGGACAGTTCAGGTTGTTCCAGTAGCGCAGCCCGATTGTCATGACTGCAATGACTATTGAATTCACGAATATGAACCGTTTGGTCTGGCCGTGAAAGAGAATATGCGGAGTGAAAAGAAAATAATTCAGATAAAAGATGACAAAGAGAGAGGCAGGAACAATGCAGTGATGTATGAATTCTTGCCACTTTATGGAACCGTCACTGTTTTGTGTAAAGAACAGTGGAAAGGTGAAAAAGAGTCCCCAGCAAATAGTGTGGATCAAAATTTCGAGTGAACGGTGAGTCGTATAAGTGAGCTGTTTCATAGGTTGTGTGGTCAGTGAGCAAAAGTAATCAAAAAACTTTAAAAAGTCCGGCTGCTTAGCAATACTTTTATTGCCATAGTCAGCCGGACAAGGAAACCAAAGTTATGAAGAACAAAGTTATAAAAATGAACTTTCACAAGCTCATTATCGTTATTCGTATCTTAATGCTTCGATAGGATCAAGATCGGCGGCTTTCTTAGCCGGATACCATCCGAAGAAAACACCTGTAAGCGTACATACAGCAAACGAAAGCAATACACTCCAGGGCTGGATGAATACAGGCCAGTGTGCTACAGTCTTTATTACGAAACTTGCTCCGCAGCCCAGTATTACTCCGATCAATCCTCCGGTAATACTTATTAATATAGATTCGATGAGGAATTGCGACAAGATATCAATGCCTCGCGCTCCTACAGACATTCGAAGTCCGATTTCACGTGTACGTTCGGTGACGGACACATACATGATATTCATAATTCCGATACCACCTACTACCAGCGAGATTCCTGCTATACATGCCAGCAAGGTAGTCATCAGGTCGGTTGTCGTATTCAGCATGGAGCTTAGTTCCTGCTGTGTACGGATGGTAAAGTCGTCATCGTCGGTAGCTTTCAGTTTATGTACACGGCGCAGGGTAGCGGATATTTCGTCGACAGCTTCTTCGGTCATGTCTTCGGTCAGTGCCGAAGCGAAGATACCGCTCAGGTACGTTTGTGCCAGCAAACGTTTCATTACGGTAGTATAAGGAGCCAGTACCACATCATCCTGGTCCATACCCATTGAGTTGTATCCTTTCGATTTCAGGACACCTATTACGCGGAAAGGTATTTTGTTGCATCGTATTACTTTTCCTATCGGGTCGGTTCCGTCGGGGAAAAGATTATCTACAATTGTATTTATAACCATAGAACAACCAAAACTAATCAGAAATATCCGAGTGTAAA
>ENA-UONW01000090-UONW01000090.1-human-gut-metagenome-genome-assembly--contig:-CS52-NODE-90-length-137354-cov-27.305144_pt1 | contig 137354 bp, 118 predicted proteins | sample MGYA00242463_ERZ724010 | MGnify/ENA metagenome assembly ERZ724010
TTCACGGCTTTATCCGAACAGAAAAGACACACCGGAAAGAAATAGGATTCATAAAAATATGAACGGAAGACTGATGACAAATAAAGCATCCGGATAAACGCAGAATAGTTTTATTAAAAACTCATCACTCGTCACAAAGCCGTCCAACGCACTGGTTTACAACAAGTTACGGCGTGACGTTCTGTATTCTTAACTCATCACGCATGAAAAAGAAAATCCGCGCGTGATGAGTCGGAAACACAACTCATCACAGCATAACAGGCTGACTTACAGGCATTTAAGCGCAGATGTGACGAGTGATGAGTTTTCTACAAAATTATTTCCGGTTTATCTGCCGCTATATAAAAGGGCATCTTTTATCACGCAAAAGCATGCCTTTTACGATGCAAAAGGGGCCATTTCAGAAGGTAAAAGGGCACATATTAAAGAACAAACAGATAAAATCAAATTTTTATGCACGTGATAACTTGTATACTTACAAAAAACAAAAGCGACAAATATCTGCAATATGTAATAAATTATATACATTACAAATATCTGTCGCAATAAGATTTTTATAATACGAAATGAAACATCAAATCATAAATAGTCGAATATGAAATCTACTTTTTTACAAATGAAGCACCATCTCTCATTATATATTCTATTTTCTGTCCCTTCGTTTCTACAGGTTTCTTCCATTTTCCTTCTCCAACCAAAATGGTTGTTTTAACACCAGCCGGAATATCATCAACGGCTTTTTGTAAGTCGAAATACAAACCGCTGCCATCTTTTGCCACAGAAACATCATACTTACAACGATACTTTTTAAGCTCAGGTACAGCGTCTGAAATAGCATCCGCCAATAATCCAGCTACCGTGTATGCTCCATAAACATTATAGTGCGTATTGTCTTGGCGTCCTTTAGGCAAAGACGGAATCTCATTGGGAAGATACCACATGTGAAGTGTTTTAGACTTATCCGGTCCTAAGCCCTGCTCCAAGTCGTGAGTAATCTTATTTGCATCAACAAAAGGAACATTAAGCTCACGGGCAACATTGCGAGGTGACAGCAGATATTTACCATGAGTGTCAACAAGCGTATCTCCCTCAACCAAACCGGCAGAAGAGTTCGTCCTTGTATCGTCATCAGCAACAGCAGTCTTACTGTTTGTAAAAATTCGTCTGACCACACTGTTAAACAAGACCGGAATACCTCCCCTCATTCTTGTCTCATTGACAAACTTACGCAAATTTTCATCAAAAGTAGTGCCCGGATCTGTATGACGCTTAGGATCATCCTTCTCATCATTATGCCCAAACTGTATGAAAACATAGTCACCCGGCTTAATCTTATCAACGACCTTCTGCCATTGTCCTTCAGCAATAAAGCTTTTAGACGAACGGCCATTAAGGGCATGATTGTCTATTATCACATCATCTGTGAAAAAGTTCTTCAGCATCATGCCCCATCCGCGTTCCATCTTGCCCCCACGAATATCCTTATTGGCCATAGTTGAATCGCCAATCATAAAGATTGTAATCTTGCTGTTTTCCTTAAAAGCAGAAAGAGCAAAAACGCACAAGATGAGGATAAGCAAACATTTTATCTTCGCCATAATTACAAGCCTGCCTTAACCAGCGAAACAAGTTCATCGGCGTCAACAAGACGCTGCTCGCCGGTAATCATATTCTTTAATGTTATCTTATTTTCATTTATTTCATTTTCACCGGCTATAGCAACATAATGAATCTTGCCATTATTTGCATAATTCATCTGCTTTTTCATTTTTGCCGAATCAGGATAAATCTCAGTTGCAATGCCGTTCTCACGGGCTTTGGCAGCGATAGGCAAACAATAAGCCATTTCCTTTTCACCAAAGTTGATGAACATAAGACGTGTTCCGGTCATTGCATTCTCCGGATAAAGATCCAACGCATTTAATACGTCGAAGATTCTGTCCGCGCCAAAAGAAATGCCTACACCGCTCAAACCCGGCATGCCGAATATACCTGTAAGATTGTCATAACGGCCTCCACCGGTAATACTTCCAATCTGAACATCAAGAGCCTTTACTTCAAATATTGCTCCTGTGTAATAATTGAGTCCACGCGCAAGAGTTAAATCAAACTGAACCTCATTCTTCAGTCCGGATTTGCCCAACACGCCAAATATATAACGAAGTTCCTCAACACCCTTTGTTCCTATTTCTGAATCTTTAAGGATGTCACTTATAACATCCAGCTTCTCTTCATTGCTTCCGCTCAATGATATTACCGGCTGAAGTTTCTCAATAGCTTCCTTGCTAAGTCCATCTTCAGCAAGTTCAGCATTTACATTGTCTATGCCAATCTTTTCAAGCTTGTCGATTGCAACTGTAATAGGAACTATTTTATCAGCCTCATTGATATATTCGGCTATACCTGTTAAGATCTTACGGTTATTTATCTTTATCTGAACGCGCACTCCGAAACGTGTAAACACAGTATCTACGATCTGCATCAGCTCGATTTCATTGAGCAAAGAATCACTGCCTACGACATCAGCATCACACTGATAGAACTCGCGATAACGTCCCTTCTGAGGACGGTCTGCACGCCACACCGGCTGTATCTGATAACGCTTGAAAGGCAACTGCAATTCATCTCTGTGCATTACGACAAATCTGGCAAAAGGTACAGTCAAATCATATCGCAGACCTTTCTCGCATAATTTTGAAGCCAGATGCAACGGACTTCCGTTAAGCAATTCGTCACGATCTATTTTGCTGAGAAAATCTCCGCTGTTAAGCACTTTGAAAAGCAGTTTGTCGCCCTCTTCGCCATATTTGCCCAACAATGTCTGCAGAGTTTCCATGGCAGGCGTTTCAATCTGCTTAAAGCCATAAAGTGCAAAAACAGATTTGATAGTATCAAAAATATAATTACGTTTTGACATTTCCAACGGGGAAAAGTCACGTGTACCCTTGGGTATTGATGGTTTATTCATATCTAGCTATATTAAAATAAAATCCAAGAATTGAGAACACAGCACCAGGGATATTGACATAACAATATTCCCCGTAACAGATTCTCAATTCTTGGGAACAAATTAAATTTATTACTTTCTTACTATAGTCTGAGCACGATCCGGACCTATTGAAATGATCTTGATAGGAGTTTCAAGTTCGGCCTCAAGGAATTTAATATAATCCTTAAACTCCTGCGGGAACTCATCCTCGCTTGTCATCTTGGTCATATCAGCCTTCCAACCTTTAAGCTCCTTATAGACAGGCTCTATATCTTCTTCGATATTGAACGGGAAATCTGTTATTGTCTCACCTTTATGCTTATAAGCAACGCAAGCCTTTATTGTGTCAAAACCATCAAGGACGTCGCTCTTCATCATAATCAACTGAGTTACACCATTAATCATAATTGAATAACGCAAAGCGACAAGGTCAATCCATCCACATCTGCGCTCACGGCCTGTAACTGCACCATATTCATGACCAATCTTTCTGATAAGATTACCTGTCTCATCGAAAAGTTCTGTCGGGAATGGTCCTGCACCTACACGAGTACAATAAGCCTTCATGATACCATAAACCTCACCAATCTTGTTTGGTCCGATACCAAGTCCTATGCAGGCACCTGCGCATATCGTATTAGAAGATGTAACGAAAGGATAGCTTCCGAAGTCAACGTCGAGCATAGTGCCCTGGGCACCTTCACATAAAATATTCTGACCTGACTTCAATATTTTATTTATAACATGTTCAGAATCAACAATATGGAACTGACGTATATATTCAATTCCCTCCATCCATTTCTTTTCTACTTCAGAAATGTCATAATCAGTATAATTCAAAGACTTGAGAATCTGCTCATGGCGTGCTTTATGAGCTTTATATTTCTCTTCGAAATTATCGAATATATCGCCAACACGAAGTCCGTTACGCGAAACTTTATCTGTATATGTAGGGCCAATGCCTTTTCCTGTTGTCCCTACCTTGTTCTTACCCTTAGCCTGCTCGTAAGCAGCATCCAAAAGCCGGTGAGTAGGCATAATCAAGTGTGCCTTCTTTGATATATAAAGACGCTCTTTCAAAGGATGTCCGCTTTTCTCCAAATCTTTAGCTTCATCCATAAACAAGTCAGGAGCAAGTACAACACCATTACCTATGATATTAATCTTACCACCCTGGAAAATGCCAGAAGGAATACTTCTAAGGACATATTTTTCGCCACCAAACTCAAGTGTGTGCCCTGCATTAGGACCACCCTGAAATCTTGCAATCACATCGTAATGAGGAGTAAGGACATCAACGACCTTTCCTTTGCCTTCATCACCCCACTGCAAACCTAGCAATACATCAACTTTGCCTTTTTCCATATTTATTAATATATTTGTTTTTATTTGTATTTTCTTGTTTTTCAGTATTTTCTTTATTTTTCAGACGCGTAAGCATTGCCTGACAAGTGCTGCATACGCCATAAATATACATAGAGAAGCCATCTTTACGAAAGCGCCTCAAATGTGTCTTTTCTATAATTTCGGCAATCTCGGGTATTTTTATTTCCTTCACTTTACCGCATATTGTGCAGACCTGAGTGCAATGATTATCTGAATAACAGGCTTTGTAACGTACTCCCTCCTGAAGCCTTAGACAAACGACCAACCGCAAACTCATTAAAAGTCTTACCGTGTTGTAAAGCGTGGCTCTGCTAACGGGAAAACACTTTTCTACCAGCCTGTCGCTAAGTTCTTGTATTGAAAAATACGAACCGAAGCTATACACTGCATCAAGAATCGCAAACCGTTCAGGAGTTTTGCGATAATTGTTCTGTTCAAGATAATTGTCAAGAATCTCTCTTACAGCGTCGCCACAATTATTTTTTATTTTATCCATACTCAGGATTGTCCGACAAAAATACAACAAAATTCCGTATTAGCCGTACAAAACATCAAAAAATATCTAAATCATATGATTTGAAGGCAGATTTCGCTATTTTGTTACACTCATTAGAAATAGAACAAAAACGCAAAAGCATATTGACGACCGTATGCTGGAGCGACACGCTTCCGCCGTCAAGTGCAGTTTTTGCCTGGTCAAACAATTCGTTTATCTCTCTTGCATCAAGTTTTTCACTACGCATAAAAAGACGCGAAAGAACATTATATCCACACATTTGTTCCAATTCACCCTCAGCAGCAAGCCACTTGAACGCAAGTTCCTTTGCACCGTCTATGTATTGAAACAAGTTAAAAGAAACCATTGCCGCTATTTCCGGATTAGGTATCTGTGACACCCAAAGACAAGCTAAATCCGGTTGGACATCGGCCGGAGGCATAATCAGCGTAGCAAGAATCTTGCATTCCCGTATGTTTTCTTTCCAAAGTTCAATAGCCAAATCATAATCTTTTCCATATTCGCCTGCAAGAGTCTTCAATGCCGGCAATGATATGCCCCAATTTATGCTATATCCAAGTCCTTTCTCCCGCATTGACTGAGAAGCCATGCCATTCATCATCAATCTGAAACGTTGTTTTATCTGTTTCAGTTTATCTTGAGTTTCCTGTTTCATAATTATCAAATCAATGTGGAGTAATCTTTACTATAACGCAACATCTGATGTTCGTAAGTTTCAGTATAATCAGCTGTTACGTCAATAATATTTCCATCGCTGTCTTTCACCGCAGTAAGTACCGGATTTATAAATCCTTTATAAGGCGGAAGCCCTAAGTTATTGTATCTTTCCAATATCTCGTCATGCAATGACGGCTCTATATCCACCGCATACTTCTCGACAATATCGCGTGCCGCATTATAATCCCCTTCACTTTTAATACGCTGAATCTCTGCGAGCAAGTCGGCAAACAGACTTCGAAGTTGCTGATAGTCATTTATACGGACATAAGTTTTTCCGTTTTGGCGTACAAGCTCCACTACGTTATTTTCATGTCCCTTCTCATAACACCAACGAGCTATAAGAGCCCGGTTGCGCATATGAGCCTCTTCTATACAATTTCCTTTCTTTATACGTGCAAGCTGAGTGAGCAGTCCGTTCATCATATACGAATAGTATTCAGCCTTATATGCTTCTGAATCAGGCAACAGTCCCAATTCAACAAGCTTATCATCAGCGGCATAATAGAGTCCGAACAAATCGGCACGCGCCTCTTCTATGGTGTTACCATATGCCTTCAATGAGTCCGGATCAACACCCGGCAGAAGTTGTCCGCTGCCATGTCCGAGACACTCATGCAAATCTGTATGAATAATATCGCAAATATCACCGTATTTCTTTATAAGTTGTATTGTAGGCTCATCAATAACAAATTCCTCATCAAAGCCATTGCCACGCGAAGCTTCGTTGTAAGCTGATATAATGTTACTTATAGTTACACTTTTACTCCCGTGACTCGCTCTTATCCAGTCAGCGTTAGGCAAGTTTATTCCAATTGCTGTTGAAGGATATTCGCCACCGCCAAGAATAGCTGCACATATAACATTAGCAGACACGCCCTTGACCTGTTGTTTTTTAAATCGTGTATCTACCGGTGAATGGTCTTCAAACCATTGGGCATTGTCACTTATAACTTTTGTGCGTTGCGTTCCTTCAACATCACGATATTCAACAAGCCCTTCCCAAGTGCCTTTCATTCCAAGCGGATCATCGTAAACTTCAATAAATCCATTAATGAAATCTATTTCTGAATCCTTATCATCAACCCATCTGATACAATAATTGTTGAAATCGGACAAATCACCAGACTTGTAATATTCAATCAAAGTATCAATCACACAGCGCTGATGTTCATTTTCTGCCACAGATAAAGCTTTTTCTAACCAAAATACTATTTTTTCTATGGCAGGACCATATTTACCATCTATCTTCCAGACATCTTCACAAACAACTCCATCACGCTTTATTACTGTTGTATTCAGTCCGTAAGACAAAGGCTCCTTATCATCCGGATTTTTCTTTGAAGCATAAAAGCCTTCAACTTCACTCTGAGTGACATCATCATAAAAGTTACATGCAGAAGTCTTTACCAAATCAAAGCCGTCCTTTTTATTTACTTTTACCGGCATCACTTTAGAATCAAAAATAACAGGCATAAGCTCATCACAAAGCTCGGCTGCAGTTTGGCCTTCATTTAAAGGCAATATATTCTCATCCAATGCCTTAACTGCATTAGAAAAAAAGCTTTCAGAAAACCCCGGAACAAACTTGTCACATCCGTAATGATGATATATACCGCTTGAGAACCATACTCTTTTCAAATATACGACGAGTTCTTTAAAATCGTGAACAGTTCTGTCTCCCTTATAATTGAGATATATCTGCTCAAGCACTTTACGTATTTTAAGATTATATTTTCCAAACTGGTCGAATGTTATATCCCGTCCGTAAAGCGCAGCTTTAGACAAATAATACACAAGTTTTTTTTGTCTCAGTGTCAAAGAACTGAAATTTTCAAGTTTATACCTGAGCATCTGTATATCAGCAAAACGCTCGTCAGTGTATGAAAATTGAGTATTTTCCATGCAAGCAATAATTTTTTATGTTATTCCTTTGTATTGTCCATCTTATATTTTCTCGGCGTAACACCGGTATACTTATAAAATGAAGCATAAAACGACTGACGGTTTGAGAAACCTACCAAATCGCTCACCTCCTCCATTTTAAGCTTTTTATGTTTTTTATCGGTAAGCAAAATCTTTGCGTCTTCTATACGATATTTATTGACCCACGAGGTGTAGTTCATATTAAAACATATATTCACCACAGCAGATATATACCTTGTATTTGTACCGAGATCTTCAGCAAGACGCTTGGCCGAATAGTCCTTATCTTTATATTTTTTCTTTTTTACTATAATTCTAACAATCTTCACCTTCAGCTCACTAACCAATTTGGGACTTATAAGTGAACGATAAGCGGCATCTTTCTTATAGTTGTCAAAATTTATATTATACTTAACCATACCTTAAACTTTTAATAATTCCTACTAAAGACACAAAATACGCAGAAATTTCATTCTGCCAACTTCACATTAATGCAAAGGTAATATTTTTTCAGCAAACATATTTATAAATGACTTTTTTTAATAAAAATTGCATTTAAACATTACATCAAAATCAAAAAAGGCCACATTAGGAAGCCTCCGTCTGACAAAATTGTAAAGCAAATGAATGCAAAACAGCCCTATCATAAAATATTTTAAGTTTCAAAACGAGTTGATGTTTTTCATATAAAAACCAGCTTAATTGCCGGTATATATAATCTTTAAAATCTGCTTTGTAGTTGCAGTCACCCTACATCTATTGTCTGAGCGCTGATTTACCAGCCATATTATCTTACCATCAGAATCTTCAACAATAAGCTGACGGCGTTTTTCAAAAAGATTAAATTTACGGTCAGTGAGATAATCGCTTACGAGTTTTGAACCCGTCATTCCAAAAGGAACAAATCTGTCACCAGGCGTCGTCCGGCGTATAACAAGCGGAAAACTTACTTTCGACAAATCAGCAAAAAGACAATTACGATCTCGGCATATTTCTGTTTCAGGCAAGTTGTCTATTATTTCCACCTTAAACTTTGACGACTCATCATAGACAAATATGCCAGATTCAGGAACGACAAAACGTTTTTGTTTCTCATTTGCCAACGGCTCCACAAAGATATAGTCACGGTCAATAAGCAAATCATGAGTTGATGAAAAGAACTCTGTACCTGGACCTGAATTCAGCGCTGAATATATCTGTTCTATTTGTGAAGAAGTGAACGAATAATTTTTCAATATATAGAATAATACATTTTCAGAAGAAGTGCCTGACAGGAGAATATTCAAAGATATCTTTGCGGCAGCCTTACTTCTATAAACAATTGCATGTTCGGCAGCCTGACTTATAGCAGCATAAAAGACCTTAGAAACTTCGTCCATACGCATAGCTGTCTTTGCAATGCTATTGCTTACAGAAGGATTTATCTGCCGCATAAGCGGAAGTATATCCAGACGTATCTTATTTCTGACAACATCATCAATTAAATTCGTACTGTCCGTAACAAAAGTCTGCCCTGCTGTCTTCAGTTCATTTTCAATGTCTGTTCTTGACACACACAAAAGAGGACGTACAATATCACCATTTTTAGGAGATATACCGGTAAGTCCGTCTATACCTGTTCCGCGTATCAGATTCATAAGCACAGTTTCTACCGAATCGTCCTGATGATGAGCAACGCAAATGGCATCAGCACCGATATCATTTTTCAATTGTGAGAAATATGAGTATCTGAGATTACGGGCCGCCATTTCTATACTCACCTTACGCATCTTTGAATAAGACACCGTGTCAAAATGAACTCTGTGAAGTATTATACTATTATCACGGCAAAAATCTATACAGAATTTTTCATCACGGTCTGACTCATCACCACGGAGATGAAAATTGCAATGAGCAGCCTCAACATTATAACCAAGCTGACAAAGAGCCAATGCCAAAGTAACGCTGTCGGCTCCGCCAGACAGCGCTACTATATATTTCCCGTCTTTAGCCAAAAGGTGACGGGCCTCAATAAAATCTGATATTTTCTTTAAAAAGCTATTACTCAACATAAAGAACCAGCCCCTTAAGATATTCGCCTTCAGGATGATATATGTTTATAGGATGATCAGCCGGCTGATGCAGCTGATGCAAGATTCTCACATTACGATCAGTCATTGCAGCCGCCGTGAACACTGCGTTTCTGAAATTATCTTTAGTAACCACCTGACTACAACTAAACGTAAACAAAATGCCGCCACTCTTTATCTTTTCCAAAGCTTTTACATTAAGCCTTGTATATCCTTTAAGCGCATTATGCAGAGCCGCACGATGTTTGGCAAAAGCTGGCGGATCGAGTATTATGAGGTCATATTTGTCTTCTGCCGCATCAAGGAACTTAAACGCATCTTCACAAAAAGCCTTGTGACGTTTGTCACCCGGAAAATTCAGTTCAACATTAGCGTTAGTCAATTCGATTGCTTTTGCACTACTGTCTACAGAATGAACAGCCTTTGCATGGCCTCGCATAGCATAAAAAGAGAAGCCTCCAGTATAACAAAACATATTCAAAACTGTTTTATCCTTAGCATAATGCTCAAGCAACTTTCTGTTTTCACGCTGATCAACAAAAAAGCCTGTTTTCTGTCCTTTAAGCCAGTCAACATGAAACTTCAAGCCATTTTCAACAGCAATATTGTCATCGCTGCCGCCATAAATGAATCCATTTTCCTGTCCGAGATCGGCTTTAAATGGCAATGTAGTTTCACTTTTGTAAAATACATTTTCTATTCGGTTGCCCATAACTTCAACCAGCTGACGGGCAATAACGTTACGGCAAACATGCATGCCTACACTATGAGCCTGCATAACAGCCGTCTTACCATAACAGTCGATTACCAGCCCCGGCAGGCTATCACCTTCACCATGTACAAGCCTAAACGTATTATTTTCAGGATTATCAGCAATTCCGGCACACTGACGCATCAACAATGCAGCAGCAAGACGCTGTTTCCAAAAATCATCATCAATGACTATATCTTTAAATGAAAGCACACGCACGGCGATACTTCCAATCTGAAAATGTCCCAAAGCAATAAAATCGCCTGAATTTGTGATAATTCTAACAATATCACCCTCTTCTATTCCATCGTCCATACGTGCTATTGCTCCGGAAAACACCCAAGGATGAAAACGCTTAAGACTTTCTTCCTTACCTTTCTTTAAATATATATTCTTATACATCTGTTTCTTTATTTTCGTCTTTTTTCACCAACTCATAATCACCTGTTTTCTCCAACCGGCATAACTCCTCATAAATATTTATACACGCCCATGCATCAGTTGCAGCATAAAGTTTTTGTCTGTCACTTAGCACATCCGACTCCCAGTTACTCAGCCTTACCGATTTACTTATTTTTTGATGAAAGAAATTGGCATAAAGCTTTTGAAGACTAAGATCTTCAACACCAAGTTCACAGACATGTTTCTGCAAATCAATGAAATTGCCTGGATGAAAGTCTGCACGCTTATGCAACGAATTTATATCATCACGCAATGACAGACCAATCTTTGGAATTGACGAATCTTCAAGCAAGCGGATAATGGCCGGAGTGATGCCCGTAAGATTCAATCTGAAGAGGAAACATGTGTCATGAGTCGACACCTGAAGCAGCGCAACGCTATGCGACTGACCTTTCTTGAATGAAGGCCTTGTTTCTGTATCTATGCCCAATATTTTCTGAGACATAAGATAGTCAACGGCCTTTTCAGCCTCCGCAGCCGTATTTATAACAATAATACGACCGGAGAAAAGGACCTTCGGCAAAGCCGTTATGTCGTGCTTATCAAATTTGTTGTATATGATTTTTCTCATTTGCAAAACTAACAGTTTGCAAAAATATAAAAAAAAGGCGATTTTATAGCTTGTTTTGGCAATTTTCAATTACTTTTGCAAATAAAACTTCTAAATATACTGATGGCTAAGAAAAAAAATACAAATACTAATAAATCATTAAGTGAGGTTGTAGGATTTAAAAACATTTTCCAAAATGACATTATAAATTTCATCGTCGGAATAATACTGATTTTATTATCCATTTATATAATAATATCATTCATCTCTTTCTTTTCTACAGGACAAAGTGATCAAAGTCTTGTTTTGGATTTACGACCAGGAGAGATATTTAATTCAAACATGGCATTCCAAAACAGCTGCGGATCGTTTGGAGCATTTGTTTCTTACTTTTTCATAGAAAGATGCTTCGGACTTTCAGCATTTATCATTCCTATATTCATGGGTATGGCTGGATTAAAATTGGTCAGAGCATATAAATTCAACCTCGTCAAATGGTTTTTCTGCCTTGGCATTGCAATGCTTTGGATGTCAATAACATTTGCAAAAATACTGACACCAATAATGGGAAGTCAGGTTTTCAATCCTGGTGGAGACCATGGACAATTCTGCAGTCAATGGCTTGAAAACATTGTAGGAGCACCCGGACTTATAGTCATACTTGTGCTAACAGCACTCATATTTCTTACTTATCTAAGTAAAGAAACTATAACCATTGTCCGTAAAATACTAAATCCCGTCAACACGATATCTAATAAAGTAAACTTCAAAATTACCAACAGCCAAGAACAAACTGAAGAAACAAAGAAAATAAAGACGCTTGACGATCCGACTGTATTTGACGACCCACAAACCCAAAAGGTGGAATTTGGAAACAACGGTGAAGCCGTTATTAAAGAAGACAAATTTACAGAATACAAAAAGACCGAAACAAATACAGAAAGCCGACATGACGCTGACAACAATGACCTTAAAATAATTATACCGGAAAAAGAGAACCTGGCCGACTCAAAAGATGTGTCAGGCAGCAGCGACATCAATACCCCCATAAATCCAAAAGAGCCATGGACAAGATATAAATATCCAACACTTGACTTGCTGAAGAAGTATGAAAACGACGGCAAGCAATATATTGACATGAAAGAACAAACGGCCAACAAAAACCGGATAGTTGAAGTGTTAAACAACTTCGGCGTACAAATAAAGACCATCACGGCTACTGTTGGACCAACAATAACTCTATACGAAATTACACCTGCTGAAGGCGTAAAAATATCAAAGATAAGAAATCTAGAAGACGACATCGCACTAAGTCTTGCAGCACTGGGAATACGTATCATTGCACCTATTCCCGGTAAAGGCACTGTAGGTATAGAAGTTCCTAATGCCAAACAAAACATAGTTTCAATGGAAAGTATTCTAAACTCAAAACGATTCCAGGAAACAACAATGGAGCTGCCTATTGCCATTGGAAAGACCATAACTAACGAGGTGTTCATGGTTGACTTGGCAAAACTCCCACACCTACTTGTTGCCGGTGCTACCGGACAAGGTAAGTCCGTAGGTCTGAATACCATCATAACATCCTTATTATATAAGAAGCATCCCAATGAACTCAAATTCGTACTGATAGACCCTAAGAAAGTTGAATTCAGTATGTATATGCCTATTGCCAACCACTTTATGGCAAAAATTCCTGATGACAATGAAGAGGCAATAATAACAGACGTAACAAAGGTTATACGCACGCTCAATAGCTTGTGCAAGCTGATGGACTACAGATATGACATGCTTAAACTTGCTGGAGCAAAAAACATAAAGGAATATAACAAAAAATATGTAAACCATCAGTTGCGACTCACTGACGGTCATGAATTCATGCCGTATATTGTAGTTGTCATCGACGAGTTTGGCGACCTAATAATGACAGCTGGCAAAGAAATTGAAATGCCTATAGCCCGCATCGCACAGCTGGCGAGAGCAGTAGGCATCCACATGGTTATTGCCACACAACGTCCTACGACATCAATTATAACAGGAAACATCAAGGCTAACTTCCCTGGCCGAATGGCATTCAGGGTCAGTTCAATGATTGACTCACGTACTATCCTTGACCGTCCGGGAGCCAATCAGCTTATCGGACGCGGTGACATGCTGTTCCTTAACGGCAACGAACCTGTCAGAGTTCAATGTGCCTTTGTTGACACTCCTGAAATTGAACGTATAAACGAATACATCAAGCAGCAGCCAGGCCCTGTCGAGCCGATGGAACTGCCAGAACCAAGCACCGACGACGGCTCCGACTTCAGTAAAGGCGGAACCTTAGAAATGCACAGCCTCGACCCGCTATTTGAAGAGGCTGCACGCACAATAGTACTGAGTCAGCAAGGTTCGACAAGCATGATTCAACGCCGTTTCTCAATAGGATACAACCGCGCCGGGCGACTTATGGATCAAATGGAAAAAGCCGGTATTGTAGGCGCAGCACAAGGCAGCAAACCACGCGAAGTGCTTATACAGGATGAAAACAGCCTCGAAAACCTGCTGTCGACATTAAGAAAATAACATTATTCAATAATCATACAGAAAAGAATAACGACAATAACAACTTAAAACAAAAAATATAATTATGAAAAAGTTTGGTTTGCTATTATTTATATTAACATTGTCTTTAGGACTTCAAGCACAGAACTCTGCACAAGCTAAAAAAATTCTTGATAAAACAGCTGCTGTAATAGGACGCAAAAGCGGAGCAAGTGCCAACTTCACCATAAGCGGGAAATACGGCAACACATCAGGCACTATAGCAATAAAGGGAAATAAATTTAACGCAAGAACATCACAGGCCATAGTCTGGTATGACGGAAAGACACAATGGACCTACATGAAGAAAAATCAGGAAGTAAACATCAGTACTCCTACTGAAGCCCAACAACAGTCAATGAATCCGTATAAATTTATCAATATATACAAAAACGGATTTAATCTCGGAATGAAGAATGTTTCTGGCGGATGGCAAATTCATCTATATGCCCAAAACCAGAAGCGCACGATAAAGGAAATGTATATAACAATAAACAAGAACTATTATCCTCAGACAATAAAAATGCGTCAAAGCAATGGATGGACAACAATAAAAGTATCTAACTTCAAAGCAAAAAACATAAGTGACGCAACATTCCGTTTTAATTCAAAGGAATTTCCGCATGCTGAAATTATTGACTTAAGATAAAATAAAAAAAAGATACAACAAAACAGAATGCAATATATGTGTGATGAAAAAATATATTACACATATCATTCAAGCAGAATATTCAAAATAAAAGCAGCAAGAGTCTGTCGCATGCAAAATGCTTACTCTTGCTGCTTTTGTCTTATGCCACTTCAGATATCTGATAAACAATAAAATAAATATAACAATCATTCCGTATGTTACGAATCCAGATATCATAACAAATGCAAACATTTAATAAAATATCATATTTAAAAGGTGATTAATCTAGAATAAAAGGATTTAATCAATATATTTGCAATCAGTAATCTACAAACTATTTAAAAGCCTAAATAATGAAAAGTAAGACATTGCTATGTTCTTTTCTGACATTATTATTGTCAGTTGGAACCACTCATGCAGAAACAGAACAGTCTGTTGTAATCAATGGATATGCAATCGACAAATTTGTCAACAATCTGACATTCAACGGAAACAACGTAACGCTGCATTTTGAAGACAACACCTCGCAAACTGAAGATATGGCTCTTGTAAACATATCATTCAACTACGGCAGCACTACAGACATCTCTTTTGAGAATAATCATGAAAATACAAAGTTGACAAAAGTATATAATCTCAATGGCCAATACATTGGCAACAGCACCAATGGACTTGGCAAAGGAATCTATATTGTAAACGGAAAAAAGACAGTCATAAAATAACATTATCATGAAAAACATTTATTCAAAAATAACATTGTCGCTGCTTTTATGTATAATGGCATTATTCACAACAGAGACAAAAGCACAAACGTGGAATTTTCAAGAAGAAGGCATAAACAGCACAGACCAAAGCAATCTGTCTGCCGACACGGAAAACTGGTCATATGACGCGACAAACGACAGATATTCCAATAAGAACCCACTTGTGGCTGAATTGCTTATAGCCAATGGTAAAGAGCTAACTTTCACACAAGGCATTAAATTTACAGCTGAAACATCTGACGCCATACGTATCGACATTAAAAAACAATGTTTGACAATGAACAAGGTTTCAGTAATAACAATAAGCAATCTTGAAAAAGGCTCAAAAATAACTGTAAAATGCAAGACAAGTTCAAAGACATCCGAAAGAGGACTTAATGTTACAAACATAACTCCTGTATCAGGATATTTCAACAGCACTAGTCTTGACGATCAGACTAATATCGGAACCGTAACAGAAGACGGTGATATAACGCTGACAAACAATGGAGGACTTTATATATATATGATATCAGTTGAAAAAGACGGAGAAACAGTCACTCCTGAACCAGAAAGCGATCATTCAGTTACGCTCAACAACGAAAAAAGCCAAATGAGACTGACCTTATTTAACAATGACATAAAATATTATAATACGGACGAAATAAAAGTTGACATAGATAAGACAAACGGCACAGTTTCTGTAATGCCACTATATGGTGAATGGGTTGATGTGTTCACAAAAGCAGTCAAAAACATAAGTTTTGCAAAAGCTGATAAAGGCGGAAGCGAAGGCAACATAAACAATCCTGAAGGGAAAGTAAAGATTCTTGAATCAAAAGGATGGCATGAATCCGCGTTCGCAAAATGGGAGCCATTCAGCAATGCCACATCATATGTAGCATATATCAAAGGCGGACAATATGCAGAATATACAAAACTTGATGACCAGCTTGTACGCAACTACGGCACATATGGTCGTGCAGACGCAACAGGATTAATAGCTGCGGACAACTATTCAATAAAAATAGTTCCGGTAATAGATGACAAAGAATATGAAACAGCAGCAAATGAAGTTACAAATATAAAAGTAACAAACTACAAGCGCGAAGGTTTCTGCTTTATCAACGGCAACACACCTGGAGCCTACAATGCAGACGGTACATTAAAAACAAATGCACGCGTCATATATATAACTGCCAATACGGCAAAGACAGTAACATGCCCTGTCGTCGGCGACAAAGAACAGACATATACCGGACTTCAGGCCATTCTGAATGCATATCAAAAAGGCAAAGAGACACGTCCGCTCTGTGTGCGCATTGTAGGTATGATTAAAGATACAGACATGGATGCTCTTCTAAGCAATGAGGGATTGCAGATAAAAGGAAAAAACAATACCACAGCAATGAACATAACCATCGAGGGCATCGGCGAAGACGCAACAATCAATGGCTTCGGATTTCTCTTGCGCAATGCCGTAAATGTTGAATTACGCAACTTCGGCATACTTAATTTTATGGATGATGGTGTTTCATTGGACACAGATAACAAATATTGCTGGATTCACAACCTCGACCTATTCTACGGACAAGCCGGAAGTGACTCCGATCAGGCAAAAGGAGACGGTACTATAGACATAAAAGGCGATTCGCAATACATAACAGTTTCAAGCAATCACTTCTTCGACAGCGGCAAGAGTTCACTATGCGGAATGACAAGCGAGAGCGGACCTAACTATATTAGTTATGACAACAATTGGTTCGACCACTGTGACTCACGCATGCCACGCATCCGCACGATGTCTGTTCATGTCTGGAATAACTATTTTGACGGTATTTCTAAATACGGCGTAGGTTCAACATCGGGCTCAAGTGTATTTGTAGAGAGCAACTATTTCCGCGCAACCAAATGCCCGATGCTGATTTCCAAACAAGGTTCAGACATATCATCCGACCCTAAAGGCACATTCAGCAACGAAGACGGAGGAATCATCAAGTCATATGGAAACATCATGACAGAGAAAACACAATATTACAAATACGTCACTTACCAAGAAAACAACAAACAGTTTGACGCTTATGAAGCCTCTACACGTGATGAAATTGTCCCGGCATATGTAACAGCATTACAAGGCGGCACTTCATATGACAACTTTGACACAAACAAATCACTGATGTATGAGTATGAACCCATTTCCGCAGCAAACGTGCCTTCTGAAGTAACTGGCTGGTATGGAGCTGGCCGCATGAATCACGGCGACTTTAAATGGTCATTCGATAATAGCGTGGACGACACCGACTACAATGTAAACAAAAAGCTAAAAGATGCCGTAACCAATTATAAATCATCCCTAACAGGTATCTTCGGAGATGAAAACGCATCAAGCGGAGAAATCGGCGGCGAAACACCAGAAGGAGGCGAAACTGGCGAAGGAACAGGAAGCGGTGAAACTGGCGACGATGAGACAGGAAGCGAAAAGCCTGTGGAAGGGGCCGTTACATGCAGCTTTAATACAGGTGAACCGTCAAGTGCCGAATTCACTTTAACTGGCAGCGATAAAAACTTCAGAGACGAAGAAACTGTTATTGACGGAACTACGTATACAAAGAGCTTAAAGATGGAAACAGGCACTGAATTATCATTTACGACAACAGAAAAAATGAACCTTACTATATATTTCGGCTCAAGCTCTAAAAAGTATACAGTAAAAGTTAATGGAGAAAAGTTAACCGGTGACAGCTCATCAAAAAGCCTTACAACAACAGTTGAAGCCGGTTCTCATAAAATAACAAAAGCAGACAGTTGCACTTTAGCCTTAATAAAGCTGACACCTGCAACCGAATTATAAGAGCATACTATCTTTAACATAAAGTAAAGTATCTGATTGACACAATTCTATTTATTAATGAAGCGGAACTAATGGGATATTAGCTCCGCTTTTTTATCCAAATCGGTAGTTAAACCGCACATAGCTTTATCTATTTTGTGTATTCAGCTAACCACATAAATAATCACAAATAAATCATTTAACGTCACGTTAAGTCAAATATGACAATAAAACAAAAAAGGAACATCTGAATGATGCTCCTTTTCTGTGATTCCGTTGGGATTCGAACCCAAGACCCACGCCTTAGAAGGGCGTTGCTCTAATCCAACTGAGCTACGGAACCCCTAAATCGAGTGCAAAGGTACTTAAAATAATTCTTTCCACAAAATTTTTCAGAGAAAAAGTTTTAAAAAGAACATAAGCACTCAATATTTTTATGAATTCATTGTCGCAAGAAACTCCTCGTTATCATGAGTGCGTGCCATACGGTCATGAATTGTGTTCATTGCCTCAATAGGTGTCATGTCTGCAATATACTTACGCAAGATCCACATACGGTCAAGGGTTGTCTTATCCTGCAGCAGGTCATCACGGCGAGTACTTGAAGCAACGAGGTTGACAGACGGGAATATTCTCTTGTTGCTGAGACTTCTGTCGAGCTGAAGCTCCATGTTGCCAGTTCCCTTAAACTCTTCAAAGATAACCTCATCCATCTTGCTGCCTGTGTCAATCAATGCAGTTGCAACAATAGTGAGCGAACCTCCGCCCTCAATGTTACGTGCAGCACCGAAGAAACGTTTAGGCTTCTGCAGTGCATTGGCGTCAACACCACCGGTAAGCACCTTACCGCTGGCAGGCGAAACAGTATTGTATGCACGTGCAAGACGTGTAATAGAGTCAAGGAATATAACGACATCGTGTCCGCACTCAACCATGCGCTTTGCCTTCTCGAGTACAATACCTGCAATCTTCACATGGCGTTCAGCCGGCTCATCGAACGTAGAAGCTATGACTTCTGCATTAACAGTGCGTGCCATGTCGGTAACCTCCTCAGGACGCTCGTCAATAAGCAGCATCATAAGATAAGCTTCAGGATGGTTTGCAGCTATTGCATTGGCAATGTCTTTCATCAGGATTGTCTTACCTGTCTTAGGCTGTGCGACAATAAGCGCACGCTGTCCCTTACCAATAGGCGAGAACAAATCAACGATTCGTGTACTCAAGTTTGTCGTTGAGCGTTCACCGCAAAGAGTAAACTTCTCGTCAGGGAACAAGGGAGTAAGATGATCAAACGGAATGCGGTCGCGTACTTCAGCCGGATCACGGCCGTTAATTTTATCAATGCTTGTAAGCGGGAAATACTTTTCACCGTCGTGAGGCGGACGGACATGACAGTTGACAACATCGCCGGTCTTAAGTCCGTAGCGCTTAATCTGTGCGATAGAAACATAAATGTCATCAGGTGAAGAAAGATAATTGTAGTCGCTTGATCTAAGGAATCCATAGCCATCGGGCATTATCTCGAGCACTCCGTTGGCAGTGATAATATCTTCGAAATCAAACTGAGGAACACTTTCGGCCTCCATCTGTGGAGCATACATCACATTGTTTACATCCATCGGACTGGTGGGATTGTCAAACATGTCGAAACGCGGCACAGCCATCTGGTCCTCGATAGGAAGGTCTACAATTGGAATAAAATCGGTTCCGTCGCCCGGATCGCCTTCCCAAACTCCCGAGGCTACAGCTTCACGTTTTTCGTCGGCAGCTTCGTTATGTGCATTAACCTTAGCCTGAAGCTGGGCTATCAGGTCAGAAGAATTGTCATTTGATGAGTTGTCATCACCAGCCGACGCAAACTCTGCTTCAGGTACTACGGCCATATCATCATCAACCGGCACTTCATCATTAGCTTCAGGAACATCAACCGGAGCTGACTCAACCGGCTCGTTTACCGGCTCTACCGGTTCTACAGCCACAGGTTCATTAATCTCAGGCTGTTTTTCGGGCTCTGCCACAGGTTCTTCTGCGACAGGTGCAACTTCAATCTTTGGTTCCGGCTCCGGCAGAGGCTCTGCAACAGCCTTACTCTTAGCTCTTGAGCGCGTCTTGGCCGGCGCTGCAACAGGCATGTCATTAAACAATGGCGGTATCTCGTTCTGAACTTTATTCTTTTTCAAATCAAAGTTCTCACCTTCTTTTCCATTAACAGAATAAACACGGTCAGTATCTTTCTTTACGATACGAACTCTACGACGCTTCGTACCAAGTGGATTCTTGTTACCCTCAACCTCAGCCTGTTTGTCAAGAATAGAATAAATTATTTCTTCCTGTGTTTCTCCAGACTTAATTTTAGCACCCACTTTCTCAGCTATTTCTTCAAGTTCGGAAATATCTTTAGATAATAATTCGTCTTTGCTATACATTTTACGTTTACGTATGTAAGAAATTTATTGATTGTATTCGTTTCACGAGTGGAAACAAATGATGATTTTTTTATTTATTGCAAAAGTAATAATTTATATTGATTTAAAGAAACTACACTACATAAGAGTTTTTCATTTTAACTTAATTTTAATATTTAGGATTCTATATCTGAAAGCTCCAGCCATCTCATTTCCTTCATGTCGAGTTCATCCTTCAACAAAGGCAGGCGCTTGCTTTTTTCAGTCAGTTCATCAACCGACAGAGTGCCACTGCACAATTGTTCTTCTATCTCTTTCTTTTCCTGCTCAAGCCTTGCAATGTCTTTCTCAAGCTGTGCAAACTCCATCTTCTCCTTATACGACATTTTATGGCGTTCCTGGTGACGTTTTTCTCTCGGCTTGGCATCCTTTTTAGCCTCCGACTCATCCTCCCGGCTCTTAAGCGAACACCATTCACGATATTGAGTATAGTTTCCGGGGAAGTCTTTTACCACGCCGTTGCCCTTGAAGACAAGAAGATGGTCGACAACCTTATCCATGAAATAGCGGTCGTGGCTTACAATGATAACACAACCGGGGAAATCGGCAAGATATTCCTCAAATATCTGAAGAGTCTGAATGTCCAAATCGTTGGTCGGCTCGTCGAGGACAAGGAAATTAGGATTCTTCATCAGCACCGTACACAGATACAGCTTACGCTTTTCGCCTCCGCTGAGTTTGTAGACATAATTGTGCTGCTGTTCGGGAGTGAAGAGGAAATATTGCAGGAACTGCGATGCCGACAGATGTTTTCCGCCGCCCATGTCGATATATTCAGCTATATCGGTTATCACGTCGATAACCTTTTTTTGCTCGTCAAACACCATGCCTTCCTGTGAGAAATATCCAAAACGCACCGTTGAGCCTATGTCAAAGCGCCCGCTGTCGGGTTTCTCCTGTCCTAAAAGCAGTTTAAGAAAAGTTGTTTTGCCGGTGCCGTTGTTTCCGACAATTCCCATTTTCTCAAAACGGGCAAAGTTATAATAGAAGTCTTTAAGTATGACCTTATCATCGCCCCAGCTTTTGGAGATATACTGACACTCGAAAATCTTGCTTCCGATGTAGACGTTTCGCGCCTTCAGCCTCATCTGTCTGTCTTCAATGCGCTGCTTGGCTGTCTTCTCCAGTTCATAGAACGCATCCTCTCTGTATCTTGCCTTATGTCCGCGCGCCTGCGGCATTCGGCGCATCCAGTCGAGTTCCTTTCTGTAAAGGTTATTGGCGCGCGCTATTTCAGCACGTGTATTGTCGATACGTTCCTGTCGTTTTTCGAGATAATAGCTGTAGTTGCCGCGGTAGGTGTATATTTTCTTGTCGTCAAGTTCGAGTATGACAGAGCAAACCTTATCAAGGAAGTATCTGTCGTGAGTAACCATGAGCAACGTTTTGTTGCCGCGGGCAAAAAATCCTTCAAGCCATTCAATCATATCAAGGTCGAGATGGTTGGTAGGCTCGTCTAATATGAACATGTCCGGCTCGGTAAGCAGCACGTTAGCCAAGGCCACACGTCGCTGCTGTCCTCCACTGAGAGTGCCTATCTTCTTGTCAAGGTCGTCAATCTTCAACTGTGTCAGTATCTGTTTGGCACGCAAAATCTTTGCCTCGTCACCCTTATGATTGAAGCATGCGTCAAGAACAGTGTCGTCAGGGTCAAACTTAGGCGACTGTTCGAGGTATCCTATTTTAAGGTCGCGTCTGAAAACAATATTGCCCGAGTCATAGCCCTCGTGTCCGGTTAATATCGAGAGCAGCGTCGACTTTCCCGTTCCGTTTTTTGCAACGAGTCCTATTTTCTGTCCTTCTGCAACGCTAAAAGAGATGTCCTGGAACAGCAGATGTGCTCCAAACGATTTAGTAAGATTCTGTATGTCAAGATAAGGTAACTGACCGGCCATTTCTGTTTCTTAATTTTATTAATGCCCTATTGGTTTAATGTTTTGTTTATGTTTTCAATATAGTCAAGTATTTCATCACGTCCGCGCTTTGTCTCGCTGCTCGTAATGAAATAAGGCGGAAGCTCTTCCCATGTCTCTTTCAGCTTATCCATATAAGCCGTTGCGGCAGGCACCACTTTCGATGCGCTAAGCTTGTCGGCCTTGGTGAACACGATAGAGAACGGGATGTTGCTTTGTCCGAGCCAGTTGATAAAGTCAACGTCTATGGCCTGCGGGTCGTGCCTTATGTCGATAAGCACAAACACGTTGACAAGCTGCTCACGCTGAAGGATGTAAGACGTTATCATCTGTTCAAGTTTCTTCTGAACAGTCTTTGAACGCTTTGCAAATCCATAGCCCGGAAGGTCGACCAGATACCACTCGTTGTTTATAATGAAGTGGTTAATCAGCAGGGTTTTACCCGGAGTAGCCGAAGTCTTTGCCAGATTTTTATGGTTGCAGAGCATATTGATAAGGCTCGATTTGCCCACATTGCTTCGTCCGATAAAGGCATATTCAGGCTTTGTGTCTTTTGGACAAAGCTGTATATTCGGACTGCTCAATGAAAATTCTGATTTTGTTATTATCATTTGGTCGTAGATAAATTTGTGAAAAACAGCTGCAAAGATAATAAAAATATCAGAATAACGAAATATTTGTACCAATGATACACATCAACATACATTAAATTATATTACAGCACGGCAAAACAAGCCTTTACATACAACTTTAATGGCACATATAGCAGGATTAACCGGCATACAGGTGTGCAATAAAAAATCAGGACAAATTATTTTTAATAAACAGAATGTGAGAAAAGAAAAAATGGCATTTTTATATTGCAAAACAGGCTTAACGACATGCAAAAACAACAGATATATGCGCAACAAACCGCCTGTTTTAATATCAAAACGCGCTTAAATGTAACGCAAAAGGCCACGAATCAGCATGTAAAAGGCGTGCTTTTGCAATGCAAAAGGCGGCAAATCGCAATGTAAATGCATACAGCAAGCGCACAAAAGAGCATAAGCCATTGAGCATCAAGACATTACACATAACACGCAAAAAGATGCACTATTTAATAAAAATATCGAATTTATAAACAAGAAAGGCATTCCAGACACGTTAAAAGTAATTATTTTGTAAACAAAACGGAATGTGTGCAATTTAGAAATCATAACCGACTGCCAATCAGCAGCCTCAACACACAAAACGCGCCAAATAAAAGGTGAAGAAATAAATGCATATTTAAGATACGAACAACAGCCTTTACGGCATACAAGAAACGGCGAAAGGGAAAATAAAAATAAAATTTGTTTTGAATTTTACCACTATTAAAGTAACTTTGCCGACGAAAACATTTTAATTAATATGACTCAACAATATCCGTCGGCATTGCTTCAAAAAGCAGTGGCAGAATTTTCAAGTCTTCCCGGCATAGGGCAGAAAACGGCACTCAGACTCGTGCTGTTTCTTCTGAGGCAGGATAAAGACAAGGTGGAAAGGTTTGCGCAGACCATCAGCGAGATGAAACAAAACATCAAGCACTGCGCCGTATGCCACAACATAAGCGATACCGACATCTGTCCTATATGCTCGGATACAAGACGTGACGCCGCTACCGTATGTGTGGTTGAAAACGTGCAGGACGTGATGGCTATTGAAAACACTCAGCAGTACAACGGCCTTTATCATGTGCTGGGAGGCGTAATCTCGCCGATGGACGGCATAGGTCCGAACGACATAGAGATAAACTCGCTGGCAGAAAGAGTGGAGAAAGGGGGCATAAAGGAGGTTATCCTTGCCTTAAGTTCAACCATGGAAGGCGACACCACCAACTTTTATATCTACCGCAAACTCGCGAAATATGATGTGCGCCTTAGTGTCATTGCGCGCGGAATATCCGTAGGAGGCGAACTTGAATACACCGATGAGGTTACGCTGGGGCGCTCAATAATAAACCGACAGCCGTTTGACGGAAGACAGTAGTAAGCAATACACGCCAGAAAAACACTACTTAAATATTTAATAACATAAAAGGAAAAATGAAAAAGACTCAAAAAATATTATCAGCCATAATGTACGGCAGCATCATATTGTCGCTGGCCATTGTTGTGCTGTATGAAAACGAATTACTGCTGCCCGGCGACCTGTCAGGAAGCAAAAACACTGAATTTCTTACAGTGTCGCTTATGGAAGTAATAACAATATGCCTCATTCCGCTTGCTATGAGATTGTTCAAATTCAATAGAATAAGCAACGCTCTCGTGTCTGATCCGGCAAACCAGCTGCTAAAATGGGGCACGCTGCGCCTCACAATGCTTTGCCTGCCGATGATAGTGAACACGCTGCTCTACTATCAGTTTATGAACGTGGCGTTCGGCTATATGGCCATCATCGATCTTATCTGTCTTGTTTTCGTCAATCCCTCGATGGCAAGATGCACATCTGAAACAAGCAGCGAAGAATGAAACTGGCAATAATAATAGTTAGCTACAACGTAAGGCATTATCTGCAGCAGTGTCTCGACAGCCTTTACAGGGCCATTGACGGCATTGACGCCGAAATATGCGTGGTGGACAACCACTCGAAAGACAACACCGTGAAAAGGCTCAAGAGCAAAAATCCCGGCGTGAAATTCATTGCAAGCAATCACAACCACGGTTTTGCAAAGGCAAACAACATCGGCATAAAAAAGACCGACAGCGAATATGTATTGCTGATAAATCCCGACACTATCGTAGGAGAAAACACCATAAAAGAATGTATCAGCTTTATGGATCAGCACGAAAACGCAGGCGGACTGGGCGTGCGCATGCTGAAATGTGACGGAAGCGACGCCATGGAAAGCCGGCGCGGACTACCCACCCCGATGACTGCATTCTATAAGATGTGCGGACTTTGCGCAAGATATCCGCATCACAAGAAGCTCGGCAAGTATTATATGGGATATCTGCCTTGGGACGAACCGGTAAAAATTGAGATAATAAGCGGAGCATTCATCATGATGAAACGCTCGGCTCTCTATAAGGCAGGACTGCTGGATGAAGACTTCTTTATGTACGGCGAGGACATCGACTTGTCATACCGCTTGCTGAAATGCGGATTCGACAACTGGTATCTGCCGACAAAGATACTTCACTATAAGGGTGAAAGCACACAAAAGTCGTCGTTCAAATACGTTCACGTGTTTTATGAAGCAATGCTCATCTTCTTCAAAAAGCACTACGGCCATCTCAGCCTGTGGCTCAACCTGCCCATAAAGGCGGCAATATACCTAAAAGCCACAACAGCCCTTATAAAGACTACATCGGAACACATACAGAGAACAATGGGATTTCTGCCTGCCAGGCAATGCAATACCCCACTCTATGTTTTCATTTCAACCAAAGAGTCGATAGCAAGGTGCCGGAGCATCGCCGACAGAAACGGACTCGACGCCCAGTTTATAATCACGCAGCACCCTACAGACAACGAAGTTCATGCCAATGCCGTCAACAGCATAGGCAACAAAACGCAGGCATACATAGTATACGACACCGGGATATGCCGCTATGAAGACATTCTGGGTGTATTTGCCGCCAACAGCAGGCCGAACATAAAAATAGGCACATACAGCCCAAAACATAACATAATAATAACAGACAACGAGATTATTGACTGATGACAGACCCATTACCCTTAATATATCTAAGAGCCATCGAGCCGGAAGACCTCGATGTGCTGTACAACATAGAGAACGACACTGAAGTATGGAACGTAAGCACAACCAACGTCCCTTACTCGAGATATATTCTTTATGACTACATAGCCAATACCAAAAACGACATTTACACCGACAGACAGGTAAGAATGATGATTGAAGACGAAAATCATAATGTGGCAGGAATTGTAGACATAATAAACTTCGACCCGAAAAACATGAGGGCCGAAGTAGGCATCGTAATAAAACAGAAATACAGAAACAAAGGCTATGCCATGGCGACACTCGCCAAAATAAAAGCGTATGCCATAGATATTCTGCATCTTCATCAGCTATATGCATATGTAAACAAAGACAACAACAAGTCTATTGCCTTATTTGAGAAAAGCGGATTTATACAGTCAAATGAGCTTAAGGACTGGCTCTTTGACGGAAAAAAATACCATAATGCATTGCTTTTACAACTTTTTTTGTAAAAAGTCGAAATAAAATTTGGAGGTTTAAAAAAATATTCATACCTTTGCAACCGCAATTGAGACAGATACTTAATGGTGCGTTAGTTCAGCTGGTTAGAATGCCTGCCTGTCACGCAGGAGGTCACGGGTTCGAGTCCCGTACGCACCGCTCCAAACTGAGTAGTATTCTCATCTCTAGGTGTGTTAGTTCAGCTGGTTAGAATGCCTGCCTGTCACGCAGGAGGTCACGGGTTCGAGTCCCGTACACACCGCCAGAAAATTTAAAAGAGGCGCATAAAATTATTTATGCGCCTCTTTTCATATCTATACATATCATCATTGGCGGATGATATATAACAGCAAGACATCATAAACAATTATCAAAACGGCATGATACATGAGTATCTATTAAAATGCTGTATGAAGGCCATATAATACATCAAAAATAAGATACTGTTGCTCTCAGCTTTTAAAATAAATTATAAAACGGGCATACGTTTTTATAAATTCAACATAATGTTTAAGCTGTATTAATTAAAACTGACGTCCGTATAAATATTTTTAAGTTACCCTTTTATACGGAAATTCGTATTTTTGCAAACAAAATTAATCCATACAGCTATTTATATAAAAACGGCAAGGGAGCCAATAGCTATAAGTAAAGGCAAACATAATATTAAAAAGAAGACGCCTGACACAAGCTTGACGGACGCCTGAGCCACAAAAGCAAAAAGACAATGAAACTTATTATGAGCGACAAACCGCTGAACATCAACATTCAGAACGGCAATGACACAAAATATTTCGACCTGTCGTCACTCAAAATTGCCAACTGTATGGGATGTTTCAGATGCTGGACAAAGACTCCGGGAAAATGTGTAATCCGCGATGACGCAACGGCTGTCTACCCGTGCATCGCAAAAAGCAACAAAGTTATTTATGTAAGCAAACTGAAGTATGGCGGCTACGACAGCGTGATGAAAACCATGCTTGAACGTGCCATACCTATACAGCAGGCATTCATACGCATACATAATGACGAAACGCATCATGTGCAACGTGCAGTAACACCAAAGCAGGCAACAATTATTGCCTATGGAGACATCGACGAAGAAGAACGCGACATATTCAGAAATTTAATTGCACGCAATGCTTCCAACATGAGTTTTGAGAGTTATAACATCATCTTCACAACAGAAGCCATGCTCGACGACATGGTAAACAAAGTTATAGAAACATGGGACGAATAATGATTATCAACGGAAGTCCAAGGGCTCCGAAGTCGAACTCGAAACGTTACGCTGAAATCTTTGCAGACAACTGCAACAAGGAAGTTGTCTGTCGTAACATAACACGCAACAACCATATCGGGCTTTGCGATGAAATAAAACACTTTAACGACCTGTTGTTTGTGTTTCCGTTATACGCAGATGCTCTTCCCGTGGCAATGCTTAATTTTCTGAAAAGCCTGGAAACTAATCCGCCGGAACACAAGCCGACCATATCAATTCTAATAAACTGCGGTTTCCTTGAGCATGAACAAAACGAAGTGGCAGTAAGCATGATGCGTCTTTTCTGCAAGCGCAACGGATATGCTGTAGGCTCGGTGCTTATGCTCGGCAGCGGTGAGGCAATTTTAAAGACACCATTCAGATATATTGCAAACAGAAGTATAAAGAAACTGGCACGCTCTATTGAAAACGGCAAATACAAGACAATAAAAGCAACAATGCCACTGACAAAGAAACTGTTTGTCATGGCCGCAGATATCTACTGGAAACGGTTCGGCAAAAAATTCGGCACGTCAAAAAACGAAATGCAGACAATGAAGATTGAAGGATGCTGACAGCACCTGCCTATTATCAGGATAACATTATGCCGGCATTGGGTCGGCATAATGATAAATTAAAAACATTAAATATTCAAAATCTAACCTACACGACACAGACGGTTAGCAATATTAACCATGAAAACGTTACGCACAAGAAAAGATATTATCATTGTCATGATTAATATCCTGCCACGTAACAGAAAAACATAAAACCAACACATACCTAACAACTTTTATCCGATTTAAACGCCCATAAACATTCAACAATAAACATTTGCAACCAAGTTGCATTAGCTTTTCTTTATATTTGCAAAGCAAAAATAGATAAACCATAATAACATAACGACATAACACAAATATGAAGAAAAACATCTTTATAACATCGGCACTAAGCATACTGATACTGGCATCGTGCCAACACAAGGATGCACACAGCGAAGAAGCTGACGCACACGAAGCAGAAGAGAAAGCTCACTCAACCGAAATTGTTATTAGTGTAGAGCAAGCCAAAGAGGCTGGCATCGTTTCAGAACGTATTATGCCGGGCAAATTCAGTGGAGTTATTCCGGCCGGAGGAAAAATATTGGCAGCATCGGGCAACGAAGCCACAATAGTGGCAACCGTTCCCGGCATAGTAAAGTTTGGAAGAGGCATAGCTGAAGGCATGCCTGTGAGCAAAGGCGGAACTGTATTTACCATTTCGGCCGACAAACTTCAGGACAATCCCGCACGTCAGGCTGCAGTTGCATATCAGACAGCTAAGAACGAATATGAGCGTGCAGCAAAACTCGTTAAAGACAATATTGTAACTAAGAAAGAATTTAATACCATTAGAGCCAACTACGAATCGGCAAAGATTGCCTATGAGGCTTTTGCCGGAAGTCAGGGTAAAGGCGGTGTAGGCGTAAAGTCGCCAATCAGCGGATATGTAAAGACATGCCTTGTGAAGGAAGGTGACTACGTAAACGTAGGACAGCCTATGATGAACGTCACACAGACACGCAAGCTTTATCTTAAAGCCAATGTTCCCGAACGTTATTACTCAATACTCGGCACAGTCAAATCGGCAAAATTCAAGACTGCATACAGCGACAGGATATACAATATAGGAGCAATGAACGGCCGTCTCGTTGCAACAGGAAAGTCAACCGGCGACGGTTCACCTTACATACCTGTAACATTTGAGTTCAACAACCAGGCCGATGTCATGCCGGGAGCCTTTGTAGAAACTTATCTGCTTACATCAGAACGCCCAAATGTGATAAGCGTTCCTGTATCGGCACTCACTGATGAAAACGGAGTAAACTTTGTATACATACAAACAGACGCAACATGCTATGAACGCCGCGAAGTGAAAATAGGTGAAACTGACGGCGAAAGAGTTGAAATAACAAGCGGTCTTAAGGGCGGAGAGAAAGTGGTTACAAAAGGCGCAACACAAGTAAGACTGGCATCAGCAAGCAAGAATATTCCCGCACATTCACATCAACACTAAATCAAAGATAAGCAATGCTGAACAAAATAATAAAATTTTCACTGCAAAACCGTCTGCTTATCCTTGTCGCAGCGGTATTGTTGGTCATCGGAGGCATATACACCACCGGACAAACTGAAGTGGATGTATTCCCTGACCTTAACGCACCAACTGTGGTTGTCATGACAGAAGCTAACGGAATGGCTGCCGAAGAGGTGGAACAACTTGTAACCTTCCCTATCGAAACAGCCGTAAACGGAGCCACACACGTGCGTCGTGTTAGGTCGTCTTCAACAACCGGATTTTCAGTAGTATGGGTTGAATTCGACTGGAGCACCGACATATATCTGGCACGTCAGATTGTTTCAGAAAAACTTGCAGCCGTTAACGAAACTTTACCCGATAACGTAGGACAGCCAACCTTAGGTCCGCAGTCGTCAATCCTTGGTGAAGTTCTTATTGTAGGCCTTACAGCCGACAGTACTTCAATGACCGACCTTCGCACACTGGCCGACTGGACTGTGCGTCCACGCCTGTTGTCTACAGGCGGTGTGTCACAAGTAGCAGTATTAGGCGGTGACATAAAAGAGTATCAGATACTGTTGCATCCCGGCCGAATGAACCATTACGGAGTAACACTTGCTGAAGTTCTTGCCGCAACCAATCAGATGAACCGCAACACTAACGGAGGCGTGATATATGAATACGGCAACGAATACATCGTTCGTGGCGTCGTGTCTACAGAAGACGTCAAGGAAATGGGCAATGTCGTCGTTAAGACAGTCAATGGTGACGCAATAACACTTAGCGATGTTGCAGATGTTCAGGTCGGACCACAAGTTCCCAAACTCGGAACCGCGTCCGAGAAAGGCAAACCTGCCGTGCTGCTCACCGTAACCAAACAGCCTGATACGGGAACTATTGAACTAACTGAAAGACTTGAGGCTGCACTTAAAGACCTAAAGAAAAATATGCCGGCCGATGTACACGTATCTACCGACATATTCCGTCAGTCGCGCTTCATTGAAAGCTCTATAAACAACGTAAAACAGTCGCTTTATGAAGGCGCAATATTTGTTGTCATAGTGCTGTTCTTGTTCCTTGCCAACGTGCGGACTACAATCATATCACTGATAACTCTGCCCATATCGCTGCTCATATCGCTCATTGTGCTTCATTATTTCAACATGAGCGTCAACACAATGAGCCTCGGCGGACTTGCCATAGCTATAGGCTCGCTTGTCGACGATGCCATAGTGGATGTAGAGAATGTATGGAAACATCTGCGCGAAAACAGGGCATTGCCACAAGAACAAAGACTTCCACTGCTAAAAGTCGTATTCAATGCTTCGCGCGAAGTTCGTATGCCTATTCTCAATTCAACGGCAATAATAATAGTAAGTTTCATACCGCTGTTCTATCTAAGCGGAATGGAGGGACGTATGCTCATACCTCTCGGCGTTGCGTTCATAGTTGCCCTGTTTGCCTCTACCATAGTAGCACTAACGCTCACGCCTGTGCTCTGCAGTTATCTGCTCGGTCATGACACAAAAGGCGGCATACCCAAAGAAGCAGTTGTAACTGTATGGCTAAAAAAGCACTACGAACGCTGGCTCTCATGGGCACTCAGTCATAAACGTCCGGTCGTAGCCTCAACAGCCGTTCTGTTTATCGTTGCTCTCGGACTGTTCTTTACTCTCGGCCACAGTTTCCTTCCTAAATTCAACGAAGGCTCACTTACGATAAACATAAGCTCGCTTCCCGGCATATCTCTCGAAGAATCGGACAAGATAGGACAGCGCGCCGAAAAGATTCTTATGTCAATACCTGAAATACAGACCGTTGCACGAAAGACGGGACGTGCCGAACTCGATGAGCACGCACTGGGAGTGAACGTATCAGAGATTGAAGCTCCATTCGAACTGAAAGACCGTTCGCACGAAGAAATGCTCAATGACGTAAGAAAGAAACTGTCGGTTATAACCGGTGCCAACATCGAGATAGGCCAGCCTATCAGCCACCGCATAGACGCAATGCTCAGCGGTACGCAGGCCAGTATTGCCATAAAACTCTTCGGTGACGACCTTAACAAGATGTTTGAAATTGGAAATCAGATTAAAGATGCCATAAGTACCGTTGACGGAATAGCCGACCTTAATGTGGAACAGCAGATTGAACGTCCCGAACTCGAAATAAAACCTAAGCGGGACATGCTGAAACTTTACGGAATATCTATAGCCGACTTCAATACATTTGTACGTGTCAACATGGCAGGTGAAACAGTATCGCAGGTTTATGATAAGGGATGCAGCTTTAACCTCGTTGTGCGTGCAGCCGAACACGACCGCTGTGACATGGAACGCATACGTGACTTGATGATCGACACGCCCGACGGCCGCAAAATTCCTTTGGCAAATGTCGCAGAAGTCAGGTCGGCTATGGGTCCAAACACCATCAACCGCGAAAACGTAAAGCGCAAGATTGTCATATCAGCCAACGCAAGCGGACGCGACTTGCGCAGCGTTGTAAACGACATCCAAAAACGTATCAACTCAGAAATAACATTGCCTGAAGGCTATCACGTTGAATACGGAGGCCAATTTGAGAGCGAACAAAACGCAAGCCGCGTGCTGCTGCTGGCATCATTGCTCAGCATCGTGGTAATATTCCTGCTGCTTTACATGCAGTTCCGTAACGCTCTCGAAAGCGGAGTCATCCTGCTTAACCTGCCTCTTGCACTTATCGGAGGCGTGTTTGCCCTTGTATTCACTACAGGCGAGGTAAGTATTCCTGCCATTATAGGCTTCATTTCGCTGTTCGGTATAGCCACGCGCAACGGCATGCTGCTCATTAACCGCTATAACACCCTGCGTGAAGAAGAACACCTGCCATTGAGAGAATGTATAATGAGAGGCTCTCTCGACCGTCTTAACCCAATACTTATGACGGCATTGTGCTCAGCCCTAGCCCTCATTCCGCTGGCCTTGCGAGGCAGTCTTCCCGGAAACGAGATACAGAGTCCTATGGCCAAAGTCATACTCGGCGGACTTCTCACGTCTACATTCCTCAACGCATTCATCATTCCTATCGTGTACGAATGGATGAACCGAAAGAACATCATCAAAACAGACAACAAAAATCAGGAACAATGAGAACAATAATCATAGCTGCCATAGCCCTTGCCGCAACAGCAAACATTAAAGCCCAAGACATAAATGCCGTGCTGAAAAGCATTGAGCAGAACAACGTGGAACTGAAGGCACTGCAAAAAGGCAACGAAGCTGCAGGCATAGAAATAAAATCGCAGAACACGCTTGAAGATCTCTCAATTGAATATAGTCCGTTCTTTCAAAGCAAAGTAAGCGGAATAGCAAGTTCGGAGCTTGTTATAACTCAAGGTTTCGACTTCCCCACCCTTTACGGCGCACGCAAAAAGGCAGGCAAACTGCAGCGCAATGTGCTCGACATGCAATATCAGACAGCACGACGCGACATTCTGCTTAACGCCAAAAAGCTTTGTCTAGACATAATCAACTATAACAAACAGAAACAACTGCTGCAGGAAAGGCGAAAAAATGCTGACGAACTGCTGGCCATGTTTAAGGTTAAATTCGACAACGGAGAAGCAACTTCGCTCGAGCTTAACAAAATAAAACTCGACAGAATGAACCTTGAAACCGAACTTGTTCAGGCCGACACCAAGCATGCCAACGCCCTGCAACAGCTACAGGCACTTAACGGAGGCCTGCCGATTGAAGTCAACATGACTGAATATCCGGCCGTACCTGCCGACAATGACCAAACGATTTATGAAAAGGCCGTGGCCACAGACTGGAATGTACGTACCGCACAGGCATCAGTCCTTGCTGCGGAACAAGATGTAAAGGTGAACAAACAAAGCTGGATACCTAAACTTGAAATAGGATACAGAAGAAACACCGACGGTGACATGGCAAGCAACGGTTTCCTTGTAGGCGGTTCTATACCTCTGTTTTCAAGCAAGAACAAAGTGAAAATAGCAAAGGCAAGACAGAGCGAAGCTGTGATGCAACATGCAAACGCACGTATAAATGCAGAGAACTCTGCCCGCGCACTGGTCAACCAAATGAAACAATTAAAAGCTTCGGTAGACGCATACGATGTGCCTCTGATGCGACAGACATTGAAATTGCTGCGCACAGCCGTTGAAAACGGAGAGATATCCGTTACCGACTATTATGTTGAGGCCGAAAACATCTACAAAAACATGACTACGTACATGGACATTGAACGCCAATACCAAGACGTGGTAACAGATATATACAAAAATGAACTGTAGAAATCAGGATACAAAATTCTGATAAGGAAATTTAATAGATAAAATAAACATCCTGAAAGCTGATTTTAAAAAGGTATCATTGATAAAATGTCAAGTGAATACTTCAATATATTTAAAAATCAACTTTCAGGATGTTTCTTATCATATCACGGCAACACTTGCCACATTAGCTTAATTACATCGCCGACCCAATCCAAAAGGATCATACTATATCTGTCAAAATCATCATCATTGCATCTGTCGCCAATCTCTCCGGCCAACTTCAGCACTAGCCTGTCCGCACCAGGAACAATATCTTCCAAATCGCTGAACTTGGCTATATAATTTTCAGTAATATAATAATACTTCATACGCACGATAAACCTTGCCGTCTTATATAATCGCGTCAAGGTATCCATGCTGCGTGCATGAAGCAAATTGTGAGAACAAACATGATATAGGTTACACGCTTCTATTCTGACAGCATTGCGTATATCTTCTTTAGTAAAAGAAATGCCAAAACTGTCAAGCGATCCTACTATAGGCTGAGTGTCAAGAAAAAGCTGAAGCAAGTCAGACTTATTCCATGCACGTAAAACATCCACCCCTGACACAAAACCACAAATCTTATTACTGAAATTCATGGTGTCAATCATATTTCGGTAAGCCAACAAATCATAATGCGTAATGCCATCAATAATCACTACGACATCAATATCACTGCCGGCCGTCTGCTCGCCACGACCATAACTGCCCTGAATTCCGAAAAAGGACAGACGATTGCCAAACTTTTCAACAAGCTTTGTTTTAAAATCTTCAAGCCAAGAATCTATATTAAAATCTATTGTCATGCTATTAATCATTTATTTTATGCAACCTCTTTAACGCTGTCAGCATAACGATGTTACACTAAAGTTTATATTTGAATACAAAAATACGAAAGAAATCAATCACGGCACAATAAATGTATACAGATACTTTACCGTAACCTATGTATCAGAACATATTGGCGACACGACAATATTTCCAATATAAAAACAGCAACCCACAAATTGCATGAATATCAAGACAGACGAGCAAGCCTGTCAAGACAGCTACAACAAAAGCCATAAATTAAAGACTAATTTCAAAATGCTGATAGTCCTTTGAGTGTCGCCATGCCCCGCCCCATCTGAATCCGGCTTCAATAAACAATTTATATGCCATATCACCATAGTCTATTTTATAAGGAATGTCTTTGCGCTTATCACGGTTAAACGCATAACGCCGGGCTTCGGCCGGTTCAACAGTCCATGTTCCGTTGCGGTTCTTTCTTACATAAGGATTATACAGCGTGTTAATGTCGATGGCGAGTCCCTGTCCGTGTTTGGATACACGTGTACGCGAACCTGTCATAAACCTGAAATTGAAACATGAGGTGTTGTTTGCCCGCATTGAAGCCTGGTCGTCTGCACCATAATCGTCGATGAGCACCATACGCTCTATGCGGTAACCTGAGTCGTAAAGCTTTCTGAAAATACGCAGCACCTTGTCGGCTATGGCCCTGTTGACAACCATCTCGCCGAGTTGTGTCTGCCCCTTGGCATTGCGGTGAAGCATCTTGAGATAACAAAGCTGGCTGCGCTTCATGGTACAATTACGTTTCCACGACTTAAGCCACATACGCCTAAACAGCTTGTCGCTAATGTTCTCACTTACAAAACACCTTGATACTCCAACAGATTTTACATCTGCATCTGACACAACGGTGCCTGCATGCCACGATGACAGCCACACAGGCTCAGAGAATGCTGGCTCTGCACTCAACCATGGCAAACATCCCAGAAATGCCATTAATAAAAACAATATTCTACGAACATTCTGCTGAAACATATTCTTCAACCCTTTACTTTTTATTTGCTGCTTGATTATAATCTGACAAGAAATCAGAACGGCACTCTATACTCAGTAGCTTTTGTCACAAAAACATTACTTACCTGCATAAAGCCAAAGCCTGACATGAACAAAATCAGCCAAAATAAATTATTAATGGTGAAAATGCACACATAATTAGACACCAAAAATCGTGCCACAAATATAAAACAAGAAAGATACCTTAAATTAAAACAACATAATTATATACATTTATAATTATGGAAGCTGCCTGAAAATATCAAATTTAAACAAGATACTTAATGTAATTGTCAAAAGCTAAAACTAAGAGCCACACTTTAAATATCAAATAATGCCATGACAAAACAAAAATAAAAGCAGCAAAATGCCAAACGCAAAGAATGGTAAAAAATCAGGACATGAGTTTTCTTTAATCTAGAAAGCAAAACATTAATTTATGTTTATATTTAAGCAATTCAATCTGAGAATATTAACTTTCGTTTAAATATCTTCCACTAAAATTAGCCATTACTGCTATTTTTTGATTGAAACTCACGCACTTGACAGTCATAAATGCATGAATAATCCACAACAAACAAGCGGTTTTTGGACCGGAAATGGCCGAGTAATATTTTTTAACATAATAACATTTTTATATAGAACAAGATAAATATCTGATTCTCAGCAATATAACATAAGCCACCACATTTTTATATTTTTTACACCAAAACACAACTTTCCATACGACATGACAATTCTGCGAGCCTTAAAAATTAAAAGTTTTCTGTTTTCAGCATGAATTATATTTACAAAGCATGTCTGTCATGCTGTAACAAAACTGCAGTATAAAATTTCAGTGCGGATTTGTCCAAATTGATTATTAATATCCTGTCGGGGCATTTACTTTATAGTGAGCATATTTTATTTAGATTTTTTGCAGGCATAGCGGGCCATTCAAGAAAAAACGAACAAAAAGACACTAATAGAAACAAAAAAGACGGACTGAAAGCATGAATGCACAAAACAGATAAAGCCATGTGCAGTCGAACGAACGATTCGGGATAAAATAAAGATACCTAATCTGAAATAACTCAAACTAAACAATCAAACAAAAAATAGAAAATAACAACAGACTTAACTATAATCATACTTTATCAAACAACACAAGCATAATAAAATCCGCACTATAAAAAGAATGGAATACAAAAGACAAAGTATATGCAAGACAAAACAAAAAGCCGGCTCAAATTTATGAGCCGGCCCTATTCTAAAGTCTCTTTTAAGAAAATTATGCTTCAGCAGGAGTTTCCTCTGCAGGAGCCTCAGCAGCATTTTCAGCAGCCTCAGCTTCAGCCTTTGCAGCAGCTGCAGCAGCCTTTTTCTCAGCCACCTTCTTAGCTATTTCCTCATTTACTTTCTTCTCAGCGTCAAGAGCTTTTGCAGCAGCATCTTTCTTGCTCTTAGCCTCGTTCTCACGAATCTGCTCAAAACCCTTAACCTTGTTAGCTTTCCAAGCATCAAACTTGCTCTGAGCTGCAGCCTCGTCGAAAGCGCCTTTCTTTACTCCACCACGAAGATGCTTCATCATATAGACACCTTCATTCTTAAGGATGTTGCGTACTGTGTCTGTTGGCTGAGCGCCAGTCTCAACCCAATAGAGAGCACGGTCGAAATTCAAATCTACCGTAGCAGGATTGGTGTTAGGATTGTATGTACCAATCTTCTCTGTAAACTTACCATCACGTGGTGCTCTTACATCTGCGATGACAATGCTGTAAAAGGCATAACCTTTACGGCCACCTCGCTGTAATCTGATTTTTGTTGCCATTTTTTATTTGTAATTAGGTTTGAATTTATGCTATCAACTCGTAATAGCGGCGCAAAGTTAATGCTTTTGGCCGATAATATCGTTGTTTTGCCTTGTATTAACAAAACATTTAACTATTTTTATTCAATATCACCGCTATTCGCCGTTTTTTGGCACACACATTATTGTTTTACGAGTTTAAGTCCGCATTCAAGACCATTCATTCCGCCTATAAGCGAAGCTGCTGTCTTAAGCGTTGAGTTCTGCGACATAGAACCGAGCACATTTACATATTCAAGAAGCTTTGAGGCATCCATAACGATAAGCAGATTGTCGCCGTCGAGCTGAGTTGTGCCCACTATCTGAGAAATCTTGCCGCCGTATTTAAGCGATATATTCTTATCGTCAATAGTATACGTGCCGCTAACTTTCTTGCCCATGATAGTCTGTGTAAAGTTTCCCGACTTATCGAAAGTCATTGTAACACTACCTTTTTTAAATCCATACGACTCCAGTTTGCTTTTGAGCTGACTTTCAACAGTTGAAGAAGCAAGTTTTCCACCGATATTCTTCAACACATCGTCACTCGACAATACCACAGCCGGCTCTTCATAAACCCATGTTCCGATAATCTGGTCTTCGGTAGCCACTTTGCTCGATGAGAAAATACTCGTCAACGACGACAATAGTCCGCTGCCTGAAGATGTGTTAGTCGTTGATTCAGTATTTGTCGTTTTTTCTGTAGAGCCGCCAGACACTACATTTTTCAAAATGTTGCCCAAATTTATCTGGGCGTCAGCCTGAGCCGTAAAAAACAATGCGGCGCATAACAATGCACCTTTAGCAATCAACTTTTTCATGTTAATCAAATTTAATCATTTAAGTTTATATACTCCACTTGGAGCGTTTCTTCTCAATACATCAATCTCCAATGCCGAAATATCATCCCTGCCGCAGTCTGCAAGTGCGTGCTCAACTGTCTTACGGGCAAGTTCAGGATGATTGTTTTCCTGGCTTAAATGGCACAGCCACACATGATTAAGCCTGGCCGTGGCACTTTCAACAAGTTGCCTTGCACAAAGAGCATTCGACAAATGTCCGTTGCCGCCTGACACACGTCTTTTAAGATATTCAGGGTAAGGACCATTGCGCAGCATCTCTTCGTCATGATTGGCCTCCATCACCAGATAGTCGGCCTCACTTATAGCAGCTGCCATCTCCGCTGTGACATGCCCGATGTCTGTCATCAGACAAAAATTAATATCTCCGTATTTTATTTCAAATCCTACGTTGTCACGGCTGTCATGAGGCACTCCGAACGTTGAAACCGTAAAATCATCAAGAACAAAATCTTTTCCTTTCTCTATAATACGTATATTGGCAGTATCGATTTTCTTTCTTACACAATAATTGCTTTTTATCCCTTGATGAACTTCTCTGGTAGCATATACAGGAACACTGAGACCATTACTGAAACTTCCAACAGATTTCACATGGTCGGCATGGTCATGAGTTACAAGCACGTATCTTACATCTCTTATGTCTAGACCATAATCATGGAAATATTTTTTTAGTTTTCTTATTCCTATGCCGACATCAATCAATATTCCGTATGCTTCGGTATAAATATAGTAACAATTACCGCAACTTCCGCTACCGAAAGATATAAAATTAAGCATCTCTATATTTTTTGCCTGCAAATTTATAAAGAATTGACCATGGAACAAAAAAAATTTCTATCTTTGTAGAAATTTAATCAATATGAAAATATCTTTCTTAACCATAATTTGTCTATTAATTTTAGGTGCCTGTACAAAACATTATGAATCTGAAGACGAAGAAAGCATAACATCTGTCACCGACAGCTTTGCCACACACTATTTTAACTTTAGACTAAAAGAGGCTATGCCGTTTTGCACACCTGAATCAGAAAAATGTATACGATACACCGCAAGCAACATCTTTCAAGAAGACATCGACATTCTAAAAGCTCAGACAGAAATGGCCACACACGAAACAGACGGGATAACTTATGTCAACGACACGGCTGCATCTGTAAAATGTCATGTATACAATGCGCTGAAGACAGACACCATAGGACGGCCGGGGCACATTTCCGGACACGAAATATATAATTTAAACATAGTAAAGCGAAACGGTAAATGGATGGTTAAAATGGAAGGCCCACTGCAAAGTGAAAAGCAAAGTCGCGACTAAAATCTGGATGGAATATGGCATAATGCTCCTGCTGAGTGTCGTAAGCCGGATTTATTGCCTTCATACCCATATCAAAACGAAGTATGAAGAAATCAAAGTTGAACCTTATTCCGATACCATAAGCAACGGCTATCTGCTTATAAAAGTCTTTTATGTCAAACTGTCCTCCGGGCTGCTCCTCATAATATCGCAAAGTCCATATATTGCCTGCGTCGACAAACACCGCGCCATATATTTTCCAAAACAAAAAAGAGCGGAACTCGAGATTTAAATCCAACTTGACATCACCCGTCTGATTGATAAAATCAATAGAGCCGTTACTCCCCTTAAATTTTCCAGGACCAAGCCCGCGCACGCTCCATCCTCTCACAGAATTGGCTCCGCCTGAAAAATATCGTTTTTCGAAAGGAAGTATACGGCTATTGCCATAAGGATAAGCAATGCCAAAGCCAAGATGAAACGCAAGATTGTTGCGCGAATCAAAACGGAACATACGTGTATAGTCAAAATCACCTTTCACATATTGAGCAAATGCAATATTAAATAAGGTATACTGATTATCGCTATTGACATTGCTGCCTATAAGGCGAGATATTCCGTTAAGAAGATTTCCGGCCGTCTCGATGTTAAACTTGTACGCTTCATCTCCATTATTAAACGACATGCCAAAGCCCAATTTCATTATGAACAAATCCTCATAATTATATCTCAATATAGAGTTACGGCTGTCAACATCGTCAAGATATTCCTCTTTAAATGTCTTGGAGATCCAAGGCATGTAGATATAGTTAAGGTCTATAAGGTCTACATTATACTTACGATTGTGAACGGCATCATCCCATCGATAGCGCAATCCGGCAGAAAACAGGCGACGATGAAACTCCGGACGGTTCTGCATATTATAGCTTGCCGCCAACTCCGTGATAGCGGCAGACTGCTTTTTAAAGTTTCTAGAAAGAAATGGCACGACAAGACGAGGAAAAACCAGCTTGGTTTCCAGGCTATACTCTTCATAATCCTGATTCTGATAACCCTCAAGACCCGTAATGGCCTCAAAAGCCCCACGCAGCTTTATACTGAACGTCTCGGCACCTCTGAAAAGATTCTTATTCTCATATGTAAGTGAAGCAGCTGCGCCAAAATCACCTGCTGTATTAGTACCTTCCGGTTGAAATATAATACTGTTAATCTTATTTGTGCTTATGCCAATGTCGCAATTAAGCTTGTCGCTGTCAGGAAGCTCATTAAACCTTATATTAGTATATTTAACAATTTGCAGACGACTGAATCTGTTATAAGTTTTCTGCAGTGCGTCCGAATTAAAATATGCGCCAGGCTCAATTAAAGTATTTTCTTCAAGAACCGACTGCCGCAATGGTATATTGTTACTTTCATCATTACTATAATACGTAACGTCATTTATTTTATAGCGGGTGTGCGGCTCTTCAGGATTTTTGCCGCCTGCATTGAACTTATGAAGATGCAACGTAAGCCCGACATCAGTGCTGCCACTTACCGAATCGGCCGAATAAGTGATGAAATCCTTATGAAACTTAAAGTACCCATTATTGTTAAGATATTTCGTAATAGCCTTGCGCTCGTTGTCAAGCTCGTTGGTAAGAAACGGCATCCCGGCATGCAGGCCCGGTTTAAAGTTGCCGTTATCATTAATTTTCAGAAAATCTGCCACGCCATCGTCCTGAATGTCATAATTGACAGAAGCTATATGATACAAAGGTCCGGGGTGAAGATTATAAACAACAATTACCTTCTTTTTCTTTTTGAAATCAAGCTTATAGTCAACAGCAGCTCTGAGATATCCCATGCCGTGCAGGACATTTTCCAAATCAGAACACGTCATCCCGGCCTGGACCGAATCAAAAAGAACAGGCATTTCACCAAGATCTCTAAGCTTTCTGTTTATCCATTTTGTAGAATCCTTGCCCGACAAAGCATAAGTGCCGAGAGGAATCTTAAACATAGAAAACCATTTCGAGTTGCCTTTCTGCCGTATATAAGGTTCAAGTTTATCAGGATGCAGCTCTTTGGCATCAGAAGTTATCTTGACGTCATCAAGCAAGAACCGGCCCTCAGGTATGAACTTAGAAGCAGAACACCCGGACAACATCGCCAGCAATGGTATCAGAGAAACAAACAAAAAAATATATTTAGATACTTGTTTTATCATTTAATGCAAATTTCAGGTTGCAAAAATAATAAAATTTTAGTACTTTTGCCAACGTTATCATAATGAATTTATGAACTGCGACCGCATGTCGGGACGTACAAATAATTAACAGACACGCCGAAAATGCCGCCAGCAGACACTGCAACGGCTACACATGGCATAAAAATATTAACTTGCCAATACTATGATTTCAAAGAATCTAATAAAATATATACGGTCACTTGAACTTAAAAAGAACAGACTAAAAGAAGGCATATTCGTTGCTGAAGGTCCAAAGGTTGTAGCCGACCTTATGGAAATGTACACACCGCGCCAGCTGTTGGCTACAGAAGAATGGTTTAACGCAAGCCATCTGGAGATAAGGCCTCAAGATGTAACAGTAACTGAAGAAGAACTCCGCAAAATAAGTTTTCTGCAGCACCCCCAGCACGTAATGGGACTTTTCAGCATACCTTCGCCAAAATTAGATATAAATGTATGTGAACGAGAATTGTGTCTTGCTCTTGACAAAGTTCAAGATCCCGGAAACCTCGGAACAATAATAAGGATTGCCGACTGGTTTGGAATATCCACAATATTCTGCAGCAACGACACGGCTGACGCATTTAATCCGAAAGTGATACAGGCAACAATGGGCAGCATAGCCCATGTCGACATTATATACACTGACCTGAACAAGCTGATAAGTCAAAAGCCGGAAAATGTAACCGTATATGGAACAGCCTTAAACGGAACTGACATATACAGTCAGAAACTAACACCTGCCGGCATTATCATCATGGGCAATGAGGGTAACGGCATATCCCAGCAAATATTATCAAAAGTAGACAAATCTTTGTTCATACCATGCTATCAGAAAGACAGAAAGACCGACAGTCTGAATGTGGCAATGGCAACAGCACTGACATGTGCAGAATTCAGAAGGCAAACAAGAAACAAAAGCTGTGACAAACATGCATGATGAATACATTAGCAATTTGTAAGCCTGTGAGTATGACTAATGGCAGAATTAGTGTCAGTTTACTATCAAAAGAACAATGTCTGCCATAAAATCATACAAAAAATTAAAAACCTATAAATTATTGTTTCATTAAATAATTATATGTATATTTGCACATCTTATAAAAACCAATAAAATATGAAAATTTCACGTATAGAGCATTTAGGAATAGCCGTACAAAGCATTGAAGAGGCTTTACCTTATTTTGAAAATGTATTAGGACTGAAATGTTATGCAGTCGAAGAAGTTGCTGACCAAAAAGTTAAAACTGCTTTTCTGAAATGCGGAGAAGTAAAACTAGAGCTTCTTGAGCCGACATCACCCGACAGTACTATACAAAAATGGCTTGACAAAGGCAATCATGGAGTACACCACGTAGCATTCTGCATCGAAGACGGCGTAAGCAACGCTCTGGCAGAATGTGAAAGCAAGGGTCTGCGCCTTATTGACAAAGCACCAAGACCAGGTGCAGAAAAGCTCAACATTGCATTCCTGCATCCTAAATCTACATGCGGAATACTTACAGAACTCTGTGAGAAATAAGCAACTATGTTATAAACATTAAAGAGGATACAGCAAGGAATTAAAGACAATATGATTTTAAATATAAATTCCGACGTCGAAATTTGCCTTTAATTCCTTGTGCTACTTATAGCACCACTTTAAATCATAATATGAATAAAAACGCTACAAACTAAAAAATACAATTCAGAAATCATGAGTAAACAAGTAGAAAAAATCAAGGAGCTTATCGCAAAACGCGAGCAGGCTCGTCTCGGTGGCGGCGAAAAAGCTATTGAGAAACAGCATGCACGTGGTAAATATACAGCCCGCGAACGCATTGATATGCTGCTTGATGAAGGCAGCTTTGAAGAGGTTGACATGTTCAAGCTTCACCGTTGCACAAACTTCGGCATGGAAAAGAAACAATATCTTGGAGATGGCGTTGTAGCCGGAAGCGGAACAATTGACGGAAGACTGGTATATATTTTTGCACAAGATTTCACCGTAAACGGCGGTTCTCTATCTGAAACCATGGCACAAAAGATCTGCAAGGTTATGGACATGGCCATGAAGATGGGTGCTCCTGTAATTGGAATTAACGACTCTGGCGGTGCCCGTATTCAGGAAGGTATCTGTGCTCTTGCCGGTTTCGCTGAAATATTTGAAAGAAACATCCTCGCATCTGGTGTAATACCTCAGATCAGCGGTATATTCGGCCCTTGCGCAGGTGGTGCTGTTTATTCTCCTGCACTGACTGACTTCACCCTTATGATGGAAAACACATCATATATGTTCCTGACCGGTCCTAAAGTTGTTAAAACCGTAACCGGCGAAGACATCGACCAGGAACATCTTGGAGGCGCAAGCGTACACTCAACAAAGAGTGGTGTTACACACTTCACAGCCTCAACAGAAGAGGAAGCAATGGAGATGATAAAGACATTGCTGAGCTACATTCCGTCAAACAACATGGAAGAGGCTCCACGCAAAGAGTGTGACGACCCAATCAACAGAATGGAAGACTCTCTTAACGAGATTATTCCTGAAGACCCGAACATGGCATACGACATGTACAAGGTTATATCAGCAATAACAGATAACGGAGAATTCTTTGAAGTTCAGCCTAAGTTTGCAAAGAATATCATTGTAGGTTTTGCACGTTTCAACGGTCAGAGTGTAGGTATTGTTGCCAACCAGCCTTCATGCTATGCCGGTGTGCTTGACGTCAATGCAAGCCGCAAGGGCGCACGTTTCGTTCGTTTCTGCGACGCATTCAATATTCCTATTGTAAGCTTGGTTGACGTTCCTGGATTCCTTCCTGGAACAGGTCAGGAGTACAACGCTGTCATCCTGCACGGCGCTCAGCTGCTTTACGCTTACGGCGAGGCAACAGTTCCAAAGGTAACAGTAACATTGCGTAAGAGCTATGGTGGAAGCCACATCGTAATGGGCTGCAAGCAGCTGCGTACAGACATCAACTACGCATGGCCTTCTGCAGAGATTGCTGTTATGGGTGCAAGCGGTGCCGTAGCTGTTCTTTGTGCAAAAGAGGCTAAGACTCACGAAGACCCGAAGGCATTCTTGGCTGAAAAAGAAGAAGAATACACAGAAATGTTTGCCAACCCATATCAGGCAGCAAAATATGGCTACATTGATGACGTAATCGAGCCACGCAACACGCGTTTCCGCATTTGCCGCGCTCTTGCACAGCTGGCTACTAAGAGAGACGGACTGCCCGCAAAGAAGCACGGAAACATTCCTATGTAATTGTTTCAAAACTTAAATGTCAGTGACAATGAAGAATAACGAAGTATATGCCGCCATAGCACTAGCCTTGCACGAATTCAACGGAAATAACGTGCATGACAAAGAAGCTGGTGTCATTACAATAAAGAGCAAGCACTCCGAATGGGAGTCTCATATACTCACAATGACGCAACATCCTTAAGAACATAACAATATGAAAGAATATAAATATACAATCAACGGCAACAAATATGAAGTTGCGATAAACAGCATAAATGACAATATTGCCAACGTTGTTGTTAACGGAGAAGAGTATGAGGTTCAAATGGAAAAAGAACCGGAACCCGTAAAGAAGAAAGTGGTAGTACGTCCTGTGGCTCAGGCCGAGACAGAAACAGCTTCGGCTCCGACATCAACAAATAAAGTAAACCTGAACAATGCTGTAAAATCACCTTTGCCAGGTGTCATAACCGAAATAAAGGTGAATGTAGGCGACGAAGTAAAAGCCGGAGACACTGTTGTTGTTCTTGAAGCCATGAAAATGGCCAACAATCTTGATGCTGAGAAATCAGGCAAGGTTACGGCTGTTTTAGTAAAAGAGGGTGAAAGCGTTATGGAAGACACCCCACTTGTAGTTATTGAATAGTCTGCACCACCACACCTAAACTTCAGGTTCAGGTGGTAAAAATAAAAGCGGAAACGAGAAATAATTTAATTCACGTTTCCGCTTTTTATTTACCTGATATGTAATCCTGCAAATTGTCTAAGAGCTATAAACAACTAAACAATTTTATTATTCTCAGGAAAAACCACAATAGGCTTAAAATGCTTTGCCTCTTCAAAGTCCATCAGCGCATAAGCTATAATAATCACTGTATCACCAACCTGACACTTACGTGCCGCAGCACCGTTAAGACAGATGCATCCGCTGCCACGCTCACCTTTTATTATATATGTTTCAAAACGTTCTCCATTGTTATTGTTGACAATCTGAACCTTTTCGCCAGCAATAAGATTAGCTGCATCCATAAGATCTTCATCAATGGTTATACTGCCCATGTAATTAAGATTAGCCTCGGTTACCTGAACACAATGCAACTTGCTTTTTAAAACTTCTATCATCATAATATTATATGTTGTTGCGACCTCTACACATCAGGCCACTAATGTTTTGGTTCTATGTATTTTATATGGTCGATAAGACGTACAGGCTTTGAGCCGCAATATACAGTTATACAACCAACCACATAATCGGAATCAGACCAGTTGTCAACAGGCAGAAGAGTATTGCCGTCAACAATTTCAAAATATTCGACATCAAGGCCGTCAACGGCATTAATGGCATCAACCACAAAATCGTGTGTCTCCTTAACGCCATGTTGTTTACTAAACTCAACGCTGTCGCTCAAAGCCTTAAATATCTTCGGAGCGATGGCACGCTCCTGTTCAGAAAGAAGCGCATTGCGAGAAGAGCGGGCAAGACCGTCGGCATCACGGACTATAGGACATTCGACTATAGTAACGTTCAAAGAAAGCGCTTTCACCATAGCCTTTATCACAGCTATCTGCTGCCAGTCCTTTTCACCGAAATAAGCTCTGTCAGGACGCACGATATAGAAAAGCCGGCTCACAACCTGACATACGCCATTGAAATGTCCAGGACGATGCGCGCCTTCCATCACTGTGGTTACAGGAGGATATTCGAAATGACGATTATCCGGCACAGGATACATTTCTTCTACAGAAGGAGCAAATACATAATCGGCCTTAACATCCTCCAGCAATTTGCAATCCTTCTCGATTGTCCGCGGATAAGTTTTCAGATCTTTTGGGTCGTTAAACTGTGTTGGATTAACGAATACAGAAACGACAGTGATATCATTGTCTTCTACACTTTTTCTTACCAAAGACGCATGACCTTCATGAAGAGCACCCATCGTAGGCACGAGACCGACCGTCTTTCCGGCTTTACGGTCTTCAAACAAAGCATTTTGAAGCTCAACTATTTTATGAAATACAATCATTGTACAAATGTTTAATACCCTAAATAGGGCTGCAAAATAACAACAAATTTCTTAAATAAAAAAGAATAATTAAAAAAATATGCCAATAAGAGCAGGCTTTTATCTAAGTTTACAAAAAAAGTTACCCGTATACAAAGTTTTTTTTGTACCTTTGCAAGGATAAAAATTAACATCATGAAGGCAAAAAAGGTATTATTTATAAATCAAGAGATTACTCCTTATGTTCCTGAGAGCGAAATGTCACATTTAGGTAGGCAAATACCGCAGATAATACAAGAGAAGGGATATGAGATAAGAACATTCATGCCTAAATGGGGAAACATCAACGAGAGAAGAGGCCAGCTGCACGAAGTAATCCGTCTGTCGAGAATGATGTTGATTATCGACGAGACAGACCATCCGCTGATAATAAAAGTAGCCTCAATACCTTCGACAAGAATTCAAGTCTACTTTATAGACAACGAAGATTACTTTACGAAAAGGCTCATGGCAAAAGATGAAAACGGTGAAGAATATGACGACAACGGAGAAAGAGCCATATTCTTTGCGCGCGGCGTGCTCGAGACAGTAAAGAAACTGCGTTGGGTTCCGGATGTAATACACTGTCAAGGCTGGATGTGCTCAGCCATACCTCTTTATGTTAAGACGGCATACAAAGACGAGCCTTCGTTTGCCAATACAAAGGTGGTAACATCGCTCTTTTCAGAAGAGCTTCATAAAGGCCTTGGCGAAAAATTCAAGGACAGCATAGAGTTTCGTGATGTAAAGTCAGACATTCTTGACAACTACAATAAAGACTTTGGCTTCACCGATTTGGAAAAACTTGCAATTGATTATTCTGACGGAATAGTAAAGGCCGGTGCCGACGTAAATCCGGAAATAATTAAATACGCAAGCGAAAAAGGCCTGCCCATAATAAATCATCCTGACAACGACGATGACATATGTCAGACATATCAGGACTTTTATGATAAAATATTCGACAACGTTTCAGAATAACAAATATTGTTTCATTAGAGTAAAAATTTCAATGAAAACCATTCTTTACGCTGTCATCGCAATTATGTCTTGCATCACATTTGCATCTTGCGATGACACGACCGATACAATCGGTAACTCTTTGACAGACGGCATGGATATGCTTGAAGTAACAACGGATACATTCAATGTTACAACAAGGTCTATCGTAGCCGATTCGGTGTTGTCGCGCAGTACAACCGGATATTTAGGCAAAATCCGCGACTTGGAAACCGGGAATTATATAACAGGCGATTTCATGGCACAGTTCAGCACGCTCGAAAACTACAATCTTCCTGAAAAAGACAGCATTGTAAGCCTGCAAAACGGTGAAGTCATTGCCGACTCATGCAGTATACGCCTGTTCTACACCGACTACTATGGCGACTCGCTTGCTACGATGAACCTAACTGCCTATGAGATGAAAGAGCCCTTGAAAGAAAGTGTAAAATATTACTCTAACTTTGATCCTATAGCAGAAGGCCTCATCCGCAATGACGGCATGAAAGTAAACAAGACCTACACTCTGACTGACTTGAGTGTAAGCGATGAAGACAGAGCCGACGCTGACAGCTATACACCAAACATAAAGATAAATCTGAACAAGCCGTATACAGACAAAAACGGAGTAACATATAACAACTACGGCACATACATAATGCGCATGTATTATGAAGATCCTAGCAGATTTAAAAATCCATACAACTTTATTCACGAAGTTTGTCCAGGCTTTTATTTCAAGATTAACGACGGATTAGGCTCCATGGCATACATCACAGTAAGCCAGCTGAACATATTCTTCAGATATAAAAACGATTCAACTTATATTGGCACATCATCGTTCTCTGGCACTGAAGAGGTGCTCCAGACTACTAATATCTCGAACGACAAACAGAGTATGGCAGACCTTGCAAGTGACAACACATGCACATACCTAAAAACTCCGGCTGGAATATTTACAGAAATAACACTGCCTATCGATGAAATAACAGCAAATCACAGCAATGACACTATAAACACTGCAAAAATCTCGCTGACAAGAATCAACAACAGTACTCATAACGAGTATTCGCTCAGTGCGCCGTCTACATTGCTCATGATTCCCAAAGACAGCATTTACAGTTTCTTTGAAAATGAAAATATTCCCGACTACAAGAAATCGTTTATAGCCACCTACGCTTCAAAAACGAACAACTATACATTCAACAACATATCGGGCATAATCACATACATGGCTGATATAAAGAAAAAAGGCATAGCAAGCGACCCTGACTGGATAACAAAACACCCTGACTGGAACAAAGTTGTGGTCATTCCTATATCAACTACAACTGTTACAATAAACAATACGGTCAGCATCGTAAAGGTTGAACACGATATGAGCCTGACAAGCACAAAACTTGTGGGAGGAAGTGACAACCCGAACGAACCGGTCAAGATTAATGTAATTTACAGTAAATTTAATCATAAGTAATGGCCGACAATTATCTGGAAAGGCATCAGCTTGAATACGAGCAGCGCAAAGCCGAATGGCTGAGGAAGAAAAAGCATTTGCCTAAAATAAAGAAAACATCTGTAAACAGTCACAAATAATAAATATAACCGGGCATTCCGAAAAATCGGAACGCCCGGTTGTTTTGTTTATATATTATGTATTTATTTAAAAGCGCAAAAATTTATTTAACCAAAATCGCATCATGACTCCAACATGATTTTCTCTTTATCTTGAGCGGACTTTCATCCGTTTTTCGCAGACATGCCGGTTATATCAAAAAAACGGACGAAAATACGACTACAGAAACAATAAGACGGCTGAAAGAACGAATACACAAAATGAATGACACCATACTGCGGGCTTATGACCAATTCAAAGTTAAAAACAGACAATCCAACAACCGAACAGAAAAATTAGCAGCTGCATTAACATTCAAAATAAAGACAGCCCTGCTCTATCCGCAAATAAACAATACTAACAGGCAAAACATAAAAGAGTAACAACAGCCACAAAACAAAGACAAAGACAGAACATTATAAAAGCGCCAATGCAAAATTTTCATTTGACAAAGTGATAGAAACCTGACTAAAAACGCAACAAACTGTCAATAGAAGAAATACACTGAAAAGCAACAAAATAGAAATAAGCAAACAAGCACAAGAATAACATACACAGCTTGATACAACAATATAAAGCAGATTTTCTGCTATTTCGGCACATTACGGCAGGATTTTTCATGAAAACCTATGAAACAACATATGTAAATGGCCGCCTTATGACAGCCCAACTGCCGCGTTTTACACCATTAAAGGGCATCTTTCACACTACAAAAGGCCACTTATTATATGAAAGACAATGATTATTTATGCACAAAATTAAGACAAAGCAAATATATACTTTATTATCAGCATATTACGATTGCACACAAAAAAGCCGGTTATTTGTGATAAACATACAGAAAAATAAAAATATCACTGCTATAGGGCCCTTATGAAATTCAGAAAGATACGTTTTTCTCCACTTTCTGAACAATATGTAAAATTTACAATTTCACATAAGCCGAACATATATGCAACGTATAAAAATCGGCAAAAAAGACAATATACACACTTACTTTCTACATTTAAAATCGGCCATCCGACAGCACATAGCTTTGTCTATTTTGTGCATTAATGCTTTCAGTTCGTCTTTTTGCTTCTATTGGCATATTTTTGTTCGCATTTTATTGACATATCCCGCCATGCCTGCGAAAAATCTAACGAAAATACGCTCAATATAAAGCAAAAATACAGACAGAATCATAATAACAATTTGGAATAATCAAAAAACTGATGCATGCAAAACATAAATACAATAATGGCATGCAATAACAACCGTTAGCTGAAATTACATGCCATTATATCTTTATCCGATAACCTTAAAGCGGGCAAACTTTAACAGAAGCTGTTTGACTCCCGCATTTTTAAACTGCACCGTAGCCTTTGTATTCTCGCCTGTACCCTCAATCCGTATCACTGTACCGATACCGAAACGTTCATGCTCAATTACACAGTTTTCCTTAACGTCACAGCCAGCAGACTGAACTTTTCTTGCCGCAGACAAGCCTGCAGCAGCTGCCTGAAGACGCTTAAAACGCGGTGAAAACGTGTCTGACACAGGAGGAGCATCACGATGCAACGCCTCACGCGGCTTGGGATCTGCCTTAAACTGAGTTGCCACAGGCCGGCTGTTCTGCCATCTATTTTCTGAAGAATAATGCGAGCCGCGCGATGAATAAGAATTCATAGACTTCATAAATATATCCTTGGCATCATCTACATCTACAAATTCAGGTGCAATGTCTGTAAGAAAACGGCTGGGCGACTCCATTTCCATCTTTCCGTATCTGTATCTGTTCTTTGCGTATGTCAATATACAATGCCTTTCAGCACGCGTAATTGCCACATAAAGCAGGCGCCGCTCTTCTTCAAGCTCCCGCCTGCTTCCCATCGACAGCAGACTCGGAAAGATATTCTCCTCCAGACCGACTACAAACACTACGGGAAACTCCAGACCTTTAGCACTGTGAACAGTCATCAGCGAAACACGATCACCATCAGAACCTTCATCACTTTCCAAATCAGTCTGCAGCGACACTTCCTGCAAGAAGTCTGTAAGCATTACACTGTCTGTCCGTCCTTCCTCACGCCTGCCTTCAACAAACTCCTGAATACTTCCAAGCAGTTCTTCAACATTTTCCTGACGAGCTATGTTTTCAGGCGACTTATCCTGATATATGTCGGCTGATATTCCGCTCAACTTCACTACTTCCACTCCAAGAGTGTAAGCATCAGCAGTAACAAATTTTTCAATAAAGCCGCCTATAAGATTCTTAAACGTGTCGAGTTTGGTCAACGTTGCCTTACTCGGTTTGAAATCATACTGAGCAGGATTGCAAACCACGCTCCACAAACTAACACCATTGGCATACGCTACGGCAGCAATCTTGCCTACGGTTGTATCTCCTATGCCCCGCTTCGGATAGTTGATAATACGCTTAAAGGCTTCTTCATCGTCAGGATTGACAATCAGACGAAAATAAGCTATTACGTCTTTAATCTCCTTGCGCTGATAAAAGCTTAAACCGCCGTATATTTTATAAGGTATACTGACCTTTCGCATTGCCTCCTCAAAACTGCGGCTTTGCGAATTGGTGCGGTACAACACGGCAAAATCGTCATATCCGCATTTCTCGCTCCGCTTTATCCGCTTTATCTCGTTACACACGATTATAGCCTCCTCGCGGTCACTGTATGCCGGCTTTACAGAAATCTTGTCCCCTTCGGCATTCTCACTATAAATGTCCTTCGGTATCTGACGCTCATTATGACGTATAAGACTGTTTGCAGCCATGACAATACGCTGCGTACTCCGGTAATTACGCTCAAGCTTAAACATACGGGTACCTTCAAACTGCTTCTGAAAGTCAAGTATATTGTCTATATTTGCTCCTCTGAAGGCATAAATGCTCTGCGCGTCATCACCAACAGCACACACACGCTTATATTTTTCAGACAACAGCCACACTATTTTTTGCTGCACTGAGTTCGTGTCCTGATACTCATCCACAAGGATATACATAAAACGCTCCGCATACTTACTTCGTGTATCAGCATCCGAAACAAGCAGACGGTAAATATTTGTCAGCAAATCGTCAAAATCCATGGCATTGGCCTTCTTGCACCTTTCACAATATGCTGAATATATAGCCGACACGGCGGGCACCTTTTGCTCCACGTCCCGCTCTATCAGACTACGTGTTTTGGCATACTCGTCGGGAAACATCAGATTATTCTTTGCCATGCTTATGCGTGAATGCACAGATGCCGGCTTGTACACCTTATCGTCCAACTGCATTTCCTTGATGATGGCCTTAATCAGGCTTCGCGAATCACTCTCGTCATAAATAGTGAAATTGTCAGCATAGCCAAGCTTTTCGGCCTCAACACGCAATATACGTGAAAAGATGCTGTGAAAAGTACCCATATAAAGATGCCTTGCGGCATCATCGCCCACAAGTGCGCCTATACGCTGCTTCATTTCGTTAGCAGCCTTGTTGGTAAAAGTCAGAGCCAGTATGTTCCACGGCTTCATGCCACGGCTCAGCAAATAAGCAATCTTATATGTAAGCACACGCGTCTTGCCCGAACCTGCCCCGGCAATAACCAAAGACGGCCCGTCACAATATTCAACGGCAGCACGCTGACTGTCATTAAGTTCATCAAGAAAAGTATAATCCATTGTGTGTAAATATCATTTAAGTTTTAAGCCTTTAAATAGACAACCATACCCAATAAACACTTTTATCGGGATGTATGCCCGGCAACGTGAACGGCATAACGCCGGCAGCAGACAACATGCATGAACAATCATCTCATATTGCGGTAAACTCCACCCGAAGATGTCGACGGGTCTATATCCTCGCCCTCTCTCGGAAAAGACGGTATAAACTTCATCTGCTGTTCAATCTGGCGTTTGCGTTTCAGCATATATCCGCTCGGATTTTTTGAACTGAACTTTATCGGATTGGGCAGAGTTGCGGCTATAAGAGCACACTCCCCCCTAAACAGGTCTGAAGCATCTTTGCCAAAATTATCTTCGGCCACGGCCTGAGCCCCATAAATACCCGGCCCCATTTCTATCGAATTAAGATAAACTTCCATTATACGCTGCTTGCTCCACATAAGTTCTATAAGTGCCGTAAAATACACTTCAAAACCCTTACGCACCCATGAACGGCCAGGCCACAAAAAAACATTCTTGGCAGTCTGCTGTGATATGGTGCTTGCTCCACGTTTTTTCTTGCTTGCCATATTATGCTCTACAGCCTTTTCTATAGCCTTATAGTCAAAGCCATGATGTATAAGAAAACGCTGGTCTTCACTTGCCATGACGGCAACCGGCAAATGTGGCGATATCTCATCAAGCGGAACCCAATGATGATGCATTTTTATGCTTTCTCCGTTCTTAATCTGTTCAGCACAGCGTATAAACATAAGCGGAGTGAAATAGACCGGAATAAAACGCAACAATACAACAGCAAGAATGGTGGAGCCGAAAAAAGCTACCACCATCCAACGTATTATGCGGCCCAGAAATCTGAACTTGCTCATTTAAACGTAATCAAATTTTATTGCAATGTTCCATTATTTGCGGCATCAATCATTGCCTGACTTGCATACAGATAAACCTCTACACGACGGTTAAGAGCCTGACCTGCTGAAGTGGAATTGTCGGCTACAGGATTAGCAGAGCCATATCCCTGAACTTTCTGTATCTGACTTGAACTTACGCCACATGACTTAAGATAAGAGGAAACAGCCTCAGCACGTTTCTGACTCAAAGGAACGTTTATTGCATCGTTACCGGTAGAATCGGTATATCCCTGAATGTCTACAGAACATGTATTATTGTTCTTAAGCACACTTGAAAACTTTGCAAGCTCATTTTTTGAAGCTGTGTTAAGATCTGCCTTGTTCAGAGCAAAAAGAATACCAGAGTCAAAAGTAACCTTCACGGCCTTCAAGCCATTGGCATCGGTAACTTCTTCAACTTTGGCATTTTCCAACTGAGCCTCAGCCTCCTTCTTTACCTTATCCATATGATTACCGATCAATGCACCTGTACCAGCACCTACAGCTGCTCCTACAGCTGCTCCTACAGCAGTATTGCCGGCTATTTTGCCTATGATGCCGCCTACCAATGCGCCACCACCAGTTCCTATCAATGCTCCAGTTCCGGTTTTTGTACTACAACTTACCACAATAGCCGCACACAGGGCTAATATCACTACTTTTAAATTCTTCATAATCGTAAATATTTAAAAATTCGCATTACAAAAATACAATATTTTTTGTTCAGAACAATACAAAAAAACATGTTTTTATAAATTAACCGCATAATAGAATCTTTGCATTGCCCTTTTGAACACTTTTTAACCTTCGTTATTTCTTTATTTACAAATTATAATTTCCCACAGCCATTATCTCATAATATGCTCAATATTTAGACCGGCAACATACATACTATCATCAAAGGATACATGAAGTGTCTGAAAAATCCAGACAAACACAAAATAATACTCCAGCCATATAAAGCAAAATTATAAACATGAATAAAAAGATGTAAAAGCATCATTCTTACACCGTTTATTAGCATAATTCAGCTATTTTTAGTAAGTTTGCAGTCAAATTAGAAAAAGAAAGCAATTTTATCATGGCTAAAGAACTAAAAGAACTGACAAAAAGAGCTGACAACTACAGTCAGTGGTATAACGACCTCGTGGTCAAGGCTGACCTGGCCGAGCAGTCTGCCGTACGCGGATGCATGGTTATTAAACCTTACGGCTATGCAATATGGGAAAAAATGCAGCACCAACTTGACAAGATGTTCAAAGAGACAGGTGCACAGAATGCTTACTTCCCGTTGCTTATCCCGAAATCATTCTTGTCAAGAGAAGCCGAACACGTTGAAGGCTTTGCCAAAGAATGCGCTGTTGTAACCCACTACCGTCTGCGCGCCAAAGAAGACAAAAGCGGTGTTGAAGTTGACCCGAATGCACGCCTTGAGGAAGAACTGATTATACGTCCTACTTCTGAAACAATTATATGGAACACATATAAGAACTGGATTCACTCATGGCGCGATCTGCCACTGATGTGCAACCAATGGTGTAACGTCATGCGCTGGGAAATGCGCACACGTCCGTTCCTTCGCACATCCGAATTCTTGTGGCAAGAAGGACATACCGCTCATGCTACACGTGAAGAGGCTGAAGCTGAAGCACAGAAAATGCTACACGTATACGCTGACTTTGCCGAAAAATGGATGGCCGTGCCTGTTGTTCAAGGAGTTAAAAGCGAAACAGAACGCTTTGCCGGAGCACTCGACACTTATACCATTGAAGCCATGATGCAAGACGGAAAAGCACTGCAGAGCGGAACAAGCCATTTCCTTGGACAAAACTTTGCCAAAGCTTTTGATGTCACATACCTCAACAAGGAAAATAAGCCTGAATATGTATGGGCTACATCATGGGGCGTATCAACACGTCTAATCGGCGCACTTATCATGACTCACTCTGACGACAACGGCCTTGTGTTGCCCCCTATGCTCGCTCCTATCCAGGTTGTCATTATACCTATAACCAAAGGAGCCGACCAGCTTAAAGCCATTACAGAAAAACTGTCTCCGGTAATCAATGCATTGCGCGAAGCCGGCATTTCAGTCAAATTCGATGACGCCGACAACAAACGCCCAGGCTTTAAGTTTGCCGACTATGAGCTTAAAGGTGTTCCCGTACGTCTTGTAATGGGCGGACGCGACCTTGAAAACAACACTCTCGAGATTATGCGCCGCGACACGCTTGAAAAAGAAACCGTTCCTGTTGACGGAATTGTTGAACGCGTTGAGAATCTGCTGAAAGACATTCAGGACAATATGTTCAAGAAAGCCAAGGCATACCGCGACGCACATATCTATGAATGTGACAACTACGATGAATTTAAGGAGAAAATTAAGAACGGAGGTTTCTTCCTGTGTCCATGGGACGGCACTGCTGAAACCGAGGCCAAGATTAAAGAGGAAACTCAGGCTACAATACGCTGTGTGCCATTCGGTGTAGAGCAGACTCCCGGAACTGACATGGTTTCAGGCAAGCCTTCAAAATACAGAGTCATCATAGCACGCAGCTATTAATCTACTGTTACAATAAATATTATGAGAATGCAAAAGCTTTGTCAATTTTGCATTCTCATATTTTTTCTAATACTAACCAAAGCACAACACACACATAAATGAGCATCATCACTGAATATATTTTACGCTTTATTAATATTATTGCACCAAAACAATGCGTAGTATGCGGCAACCGACTGGCAATAAGTGAAGACGTGATATGCTCAATATGCAACCTACACATGCCGAGGACATATTTCTCAAAAAAGCCTTATGAAAACAATATGGCTAAACTTTTCTGGGGACAAATTAAAATAGAAAAGGCGGCGGCACTATTCTTCTATGAACCTCACTCGGAAATGAGCCGGATAATACTCTCACTAAAATACAACAATCATCCTGAAACCGGTGAACTTATGGGAAGAATGCTGGCCGAAGAGATAAAAAAAGACGATTTCTTTAACAACATCGACGTCATTATACCAATACCTTTAACAAAAAAGAGACAGCGTACGCGCGGCTATAATCAAAGCATGGAAATAGCACGCGGAATAAATGAAATAGCCCAAATAAAAATCATAGACAAAGCAGTTGTAAGAAAGTCGTTCAAGGGAAGTCAGACAAAAATGAACCGATGGCAACGGCAAGACAATGTAAAGGATGTATTTGAGTTAGGCAAAGAATACGACCTGAACAACAAACATATTCTTATTATCGACGATGTCGTAACAACCGGTTCCACGATAATAGCATGTGCCAATAAAATAGCCGAACACTATAAAAACGTAAAATTCAGTGTTTTGTCACTTGGATTCACAAAAAACTGACGTAACATAACGCACCTGATGTAAACTTTTATTCCGCTTAGATCAGTCAATGTATGTTCAAGTCAGAATATTTCTTGTGTCCTTTTACATAATACTGCCACAAGACAGAGAACCTGTATATCCCGACAATATTGTCGGTCTTACGCATCTGCTGCACCTGACTTCTTATAATGCGATACTCCGGAAGCCACTTTCGAAAAGTTCTTCTGGCCTTCACAATCGCCTTAAAATCTCCGACACAACCGGTAATCAGCGATTTAAATGCCGCAACATAGTCTAAAATCATCCGCATACGCAAAACATACCGCAACTCATAGTCAGGCAAATTCTTATAAAGCATCAACAGATTGTTACGAAAATTAAGATATGTCTTCATTGGATTGTTCTTGGGCAAAGTACCACCGCCTACATGAAATACATAACTATCAGGTATGCAGAAAATCTTACGCCCCATAAGACGAAGACGCCAACACAAGTCTATCTCCTCACTATGAGCGAAAAAACGGCCGTCAAATCCGCCTAAAAGCCTGAAATCAGAAGAACGTATCATGAAACATGCACCTGTGGCCCATAACACCTCAATGTCATAATCATATTGCCCGTTGTCTGTCTCAACAGTATCAAAAATTCGTCCACGACAAAAAGGATAGCCATATCTGTCAAGATAGCCACCGCAAGCTCCCGCATATTCAAACGAATCTCTGTCTTTTTCAGAAAGCAGTTTCGGCTGACAGGCCGCAGCTTCCGGATGATTGTCCATAAACTCTATCAGCGGCGACAGCCAATGATGAGAAACTTCAACATCAGAATTTATAAGAACATAATACTCGGCGTCAATCTTCTCAAGAGCCTTGTTATATCCTTCGGCAAACCCCCAGTTCTTTTCCAACAGCACTAAACGAACTTCGGGAAAGTGCTGCTTTAAAAGTTCGACAGAATCATCTGTCGACGCATTGTCGGCAACATAAACAGTGGCATCCTTGCGTGAATATTCAAGTACATTAGGCAAAAAGCGTGTCAACATTTTTGCCCCGTTCCAATTAAGTATTACAATCGCAACCTTTTCCATTTACAATAAAGCTTTTAATGCCGTTTTATCATGATTAAAATCTCCGAGTCTTACCGTTACAAGCTGATTGTCCAGCTTGTCGTTATCCGGTGACGGCGGCAATTCAACACGAATATAATTCTTAGTAAATCCATGCATAGCCTTACCCCTTGACGCCTTTTCAAACAACACCTCAGCCTCTGTGCCAATATATCGCTCATAAAAAGCATGTGTCTTTTCATCTGACATATCAAGCAGACGTTTGCTCCTTAATTTTTTATCACCGTCAGAAACTACATATGGTATCTTAAGTGCCATAGTACCCGGACGTTCTGAATAAGGAAAGACATGAAGCTGAGTTACATCAAGCGACTGCAAGAATTTATAAGTTTCCTCAAACAGTTCAGGCCTTTCCCCACGCGTGCCAACCATAACGTCAACTCCAATAAAGGCATCAGGCATAACCTTCTTTATCAGATTAATCTTATGAGCAAACAATGCCGTGTCATAACGGCGGTGCATAAGACGCAAAACTTCGTCTGAACCGCTTTGAAGAGGTATGTGAAAATGAGGCATAAACGCCCTGCTATGGACGCAATATTCGATAAGTTCATCATCCAGCAAGTCAGGTTCAATGCTGCTAATACGATATCGGTGTATGCCTTCCACCCTGTCAAGAGCCTTAACTAAATCGACAAAACGCTCATTTGTCGTTTCTCCGAAGTCGCCTATGTTCACTCCTGTAAGCACAATCTCCTTGCCACCCTCAGCAGCAGCACCTTCTGCCTGCCCTACAAGCGATGCTATGCTTGGATTTCTGCTGAATCCACGTGCATAAGGTATTGTGCAATATGTACAAAAATAATTGCAGCCATCCTGAACTTTAAGAAAATATCTTGTCCGGTTACCGCGTGAACAGCTTGGTGCAAATGTTTTAATATCCTTTGTTTTTTGCGTGTGATATACATGCAGTGCGCTGTCCTTCTTTACCCCGCTCCAGGCTTCAGACAAAAACTGTATGAGATTTGCCTTCTCATTAGCACCCAATACAAGGTCAACACCGTCAATCTGACTCACTGTTTCAGGCTTTAGCTGCGCATAACATCCAGTAACCACCACAAAGGCTCCAGGATGATTGCGAACCATCCTATGTATAGCCTGACGACATTTATGGTCGGCAACTTCGGTAACCGAACATGTATTAATTATACACAAATCAGCAGTTTCACCTTCCTCAGCCGTACGCACACCCATATCTGCCAGCAAACGTCCAAAAGTAGATGTCTCTGAAAAGTTTAATTTGCAGCCCAAAGTGAAATAAGCCGCCTTCTTGCCCTGAAAGGCCGATGTATCAATCATATTTTATCTATTCCGTTTCTCTGTCCGGCAACTATTAACATATACGCCAAAACATCAATTAAACATAATCAAAAGCAGACAACCTTCAAAAAAAAGACACCAATGCCAAACATCAAACATTAAATTAACTACACAAACAGCTAAATAAGAAATAAGACGGATGACACTATATGCAACCTACACCTTATTTATATATAAGGGCAAAGCCCACTCTTGATTTTTTATCTCTTTTTCTGTATGCAAAGATAATAAAAAGTAGGTAATTAAGCCTATGACAAAAACTTTTTATTAAGAGAATAAGTTTGTTAATAGAAATTAACAATCCGTATTTAATTGTCAATCAACGACTTACAAAAAAGTTACAAAAAAGAATGAAAAAAATTACTAAAAGCAGAACAACGTATCAAAAAAATGTTTACCTTTGCATCGTTTTAATAAACAAATGATTGTTTTACAGATTTAAAAAGCAAAGAAAATGAAAAAATTAGTTTTAATGTTCGTAGCTATCGCAGCTATCTCTTTCGCATCTTGTGGTAACAAAACAGCTCAGGCTGAAGGTGCTGACACAACAGATACAGCTGCTGTTGACACTGTTTCTGCTGTTGATACAGCTTCTGTTGATACAGCTGCTGCTGACACAGCTAAATAATTTAGCTACGACAGTTAAAAAGGAATTGAAAACCGCAGGACTAAGTCCTGCGGTTTTTGCTTTTTATATAATCAAGTCATCAAAAGACTTAATAAATCACCATATACACAAGACTAAATATTAAAGCCTGCATGACGGCTATGTAAAACACGGCAAATTACGATGCAAAAGGTATGCTTTTAGCTTTCAATATGCCACATATTACAATGCAAGAACTATGCTTTTGCAACAAGAAAAATCATCAAAACGATTTTCATCATCACCCTAAATGTTTTATTACATAACACTTTGACAATAAGTCTGTTATAACGTTATCACAAATAAAATCAGTTCAATAAGTCAAGCCGTGACGATAATATATGTGATGAGTTGAAAAATCAACTCATCACACGTTATAATACACAAGATCAACAAGTTACATACAAATGTGATGAGTGATGACTTTTTATAAAAAATCATTTACGCTTTATTGCATAACAAGACATCTATCAGATTGCCTTTGAAACAACATCCAAGAACAGTCAGCACCACTCACTCTATCAATCTTGACTACATCACAGCCTTACCATAACAATAAGCAAAATATTCAACCTGGATGAAATAAAATCCGCCAGACTAAAAGTCTGACGGAAAGAATTAATAGAAAATAGTATGAAATAAAATCATGTTTTTGTGCTGATCTTGGATATATCAAATCAAACGACAAACACTTTCAGTTTAATAATAACTCATCAAAAATGCCGGCAATGATACTATTGCTATACCAAATATCAAACAAGCATACGACAATAATACTTGCCGGCATACAAACCAAAACAAACTAACATTAAAACTTGCGCATATAATCCCAATATTTTTTATTTATGTCAAGTCTGTCATTATTATCCGCTGACGTTTGCTTTCTACTCGAACTAGCAACCGGATACACATCAGCAAATTAGCCCTGGCACATAAGAGTCTGACAAATAGTTAATCACGTCCTCCTCCTAAAGCCTGATACAGGCTTATCACGCTTTGCACTTCAGTAAACATATTGGCAACCTGCTGAAGTTCGGCATTAAGCAACGACTGCTGCGCCGTAAGTACCTCAAGATAATTAGTATTACCATGCTGCATCAAAAGCTTCGTGCTTCGTAATGCTGTCTGCAACGATTCCACCTGCTTGCTGTAAATAGACGTCTTGGCATGACTTGTCTGATAGGCAGTAAGAGCATCGTTAATCTCACTGCCGGCATTCAGCAATGCCTGCTGAAAAGCCAGACGAGCTTCCTCCTGCTGAGCCTTTGATATACGTAGCTGTGCAACATTCTGCCCTTTGTTGAACAGAGGCAGAGTCAACGAGCCTAAAGCCTCTGCCAAAAACTTTCCCGGATTCAGGATTGCCGAACCTACAGCATTTGTCCAACCGACAGAACCGCTCAACGTAATCTGAGGATAAAAGGCCGAACGTGCCTGATTGGTGGCATAGAACGCAGCCTCAAGGCTACGTTCCGCACTTCTTACATCAGGTCTGTTAGACAACATCTGCAAAGGCACACCAACAATTATGTCACATTCAAGCCGCATCTGGCACAACTTCCCACGCTGATGCTTTTGAGGAGCCTCGCCCAATATAATAGACAGGCTGTTTTCTGTCTGATTTATCTGCTCCTTTATGTCAAGCACAGACGCCCTGACACCATGAAGGGATGCCTCCATCTGTGCAACTGCTGCCTCATTATATTGCCCGGCCTTCATCAAGGCGCGCGCTGTTTGAACAGTCTCTTCCCATGAAGCCATGGTACGTTCGGTCAAATCAAGCTGAGCGTCAAGCATTTGCAATGTATAATAAGCATTAGCAATACTTGCGATAAGTTGCGTACGCACAGCCTGCTTATAATCTATGCTTTTGGCATAAAGAGCCTTTGCCTGCAGTTTGGCGTTGCGTATACGTCCAAACACATCCAGTTCCCAGCTTGCTGTAATAGGCAACTGATAAGTCTGCGCTGCCTTCTGATTACCGAAACTGCTTACAGAGCCTTGCGGGGCAAAGGCAAACGAAGGCAGATAGGCCAACTTTGCAGCCAACAATGTAGCCTCAGCCTCCTCAATCCTAAGCTGAGCCGACTTATAGTCTGTGTTGTTTGCCAGTCCCCCTTCTATCAGATTCTGCAACAGTGTATCCGTAAATAATTCACGCCAATATACATTGCCAAGACTTGCAGTGTCCGTGCCATACGACAATGAGTCACCATACAGGTTGTCAGGAACTGAAGTCTGCGGCTCATACTTTGTATATATTCCGCAACTGCACATCATAACAGCCGCAAATATCATATAAAACGCTTTCCTCATTTTCATTTGTTTTCAATGTTCAACTTACCTTTTTCTATCATTGTCCTTGCTTTTTCTACAACCGACTGCAAGTCGTCTTCCTCTTGCAGAGGTGTTCTGATTTTCTCCTGCAGATATTCAAAGACTATAAAGAACAGAGGCACTACAAAAAGCAAAGCTATGGTACCTATGGTTATACCTCCAACCACACCAGTAGCCAAAGAGTTGTTGCCGTTGGCTCCTGCACCCGACGAGAACATAAGCGGCAGCATGCCAAAGACCATACACAGAACCGTCATGACAATAGGACGGAAACGGGCCTGTGCTGCTGAATAGGCCGAAGCAACTATACCTAATCCCTTTCGGCGACGCTCAACGGCATACTCCGTAATAAGAATGGCTGTCTTGGCAAGCAATCCGATAAGCATTATCACACCGGTCTGCAGATAAATGTTGTTCTCTATGCCAAACAGTCTTGCAAAGAGGAACGAGCCCATAAGTCCAAACGGCACTGAGAAGATGACCGCAAGCGGCAACAGGAAACTCTCATAAAGACATGACAAAATGAGATAAATAAGAATGACGCACATGAAATATACAAACGCCGTTTGCGCACCGCTGTTTCCAGCCTCCTCGCGTGCCATACCTCCATACTCATATCCATAGCCCGACGGCAGCATCTTTTCGGCAGTCTCTTTAATTGCAGTCTGAACCTGTCCCGAAGAATATCCGTCTGCAGCATTGACATTAACCGGAATCGTGTTATACAGATTGAAGCGTTGTGACAGCTCAGCACCAAGAACATTCTTTATTGTTACAAACTGGCTTAGCGGTGCCATCTCGTCTCCATTGCGTACAAACATGTTGTCAAGGGCATGTTCATCAAGACGGAACTTTGGCGAAGCCTGAATCTGTACACGATAAACCTTTCCAAACTTATTGAAGTCAGACACATACGAAGCTCCGCAATAGCTTCCCAAAGCATCAAGGACATCATTAGGAGATATTCCGGCACGCTTGCATTTTGCAGCATCAACATCAACGGCAATCTGAGGGAATGACATTGAGTAAGAAGAATATGCCATGGCCACCTCTGGACGTTTGTTCAACTCGGCTACAAACTTTACCGTAATATCATAAAACTTTGCTATGTCGCCGCCGGTTTTGTCCTCCAGATACAGCTCGGTAGAGTTGCCCGTTCCGTAACCGGGTATCATTGCCGGCTGAAAACAGAATATCTGAGCCTCCTTTATTTCACTGAGCTGTCTGTTAAGGCGTTCCATCACGGCATCAACATTATGCTCCTTGCCCTTGCGTTCATCCCATGTCTTCAGCTTTATAATGGCTGTACCATACGATGTGCCCTGTCCTGAAATGAGGCCATAGCCAGTAATGCGTGAGAAATGGTCTACTTCTGGAGTTTTCTGTAAAATGGCCTGCACCTTGTCCATAACCTTATTGGTTTCGGTCAGAGAGTTTCCCGGAGAAGTACTTACGTTCAACATGATTGTTCCCTGATCTTCCTGCGGGACAAAACCGGTCTTTGTCGTATTCATAAAGTAAACAAGCAAGACGACCGTAACACCAAGCGATGCCCACCCCATCCATCTGTGATGGAAGAAGAACATCAAAGCACGCTTATACTTGCCCAACATCACCTTATACGATGCATTGTATGCAGCCTTAATCCGCGCATTAAATCCTTTCTTAACCCCGCTATTACTTTCTGGTTTAAGTAACATCGCGCATAATGCGGGACAGAGTGTGAGGGCGTTAAGGCAGGATATGCCCACAGCGATAGCCATGGTGACACCAAACTGAGTGTAGAACACACCAGACGTTCCGCCCATGAACGTTACAGGAACAAACACGGCCATAAACACAAGCGTACACGTTACAACAGCCATTGACACATCGTGCATGGCATCCTTCGTTGCCAGATATGGCGATGTATGCCCCACTTCAAACTTTGCCTGAACCGCCTCAACAACGATAATTGCATCGTCAACAACAGTTCCGATAGCCAACACAAGGGCGAACAGCGTCAAGATGTTAATGCTGAAACCTGCAATCTGCAAGCAAGAGAATGTTCCGATGAGTGAAACGATAATAGATATCGAAGGAATAATGGTGCTCTTGAAATCATGAAGGAAGAAATAAACAACCATTATTACAAGCAGAATAGCAATAACAAGCGTCTCTACCACGGTGTCGATTGATGCGAACAAGAAGTCGTTCACACTCATCATCTGTACAAACTCACAGCCCGCAGGAAGATCTTTCGACATGTCATCAAGCTCATCGGCTATCTGCTGATTCACAGCCGTAGCATTAGCTCCGGCCACCTGAAACACCATAAACGTTGTTCCGGGCACACCGTCTACTTCGCCATGATAACTGTACGACTGCTTTCCGAGTTCAATATCTGCGATATCCTTAAGTCTGAGCACAGTTCCGTCTTTCTGCGACCTGATTACGATGTTTTCAAATTCAGGCACCTCTTTAAGTCGGCCTTTATACTTCATTGTATACTGATAAACATGATCGGAGTTCTCGCCAAGCGAACCGGCCGGGGCAACAATGTTCTGTTCTGCAAGCGCCTGAGTTACATCTGCAGGAATAAGCCCATATTGAGACATCACATCAGGCTTCATCCATACACGCAGACTGTATGTATCACCCAATTCAAGGACATCGCCTACACCCTGAATACGCTTAAGACGCGGTATGACATTTATGTCAAGATAATTGGCAAGAAAAGTCTCGTCGTAACGCTTGTCTTTGCTTACAAGAGAGTTTATCTGCAAGAAACCATTCTGACGCTTTGTCGTGCTGACACCGATGCTCTTAACCGCCGACGGAAGTTTGCCTTCAGCTTTAGACACACGGTTCTGCACATTCACGGCAGCCATGTCCGGGTCAGTGCCTTGCTTGAAATAGACCATAATCTCAGCTGTTCCTGAGTTGGTTGCTGTTGAAGTTATATAAATCATGTCTTCTACTCCGTTGATGCTTTCCTCAAGAGGAATTATCACGCTGTTCATAACAGCATCGGCATCAGCTCCTGTATAAGTAGCCTCAACCCTCACCGTAGGAGGAGCAATGTCAGGATATTGCTCAACCGGCAGGGTGAATAGAGAGATAAGACCAACTAAAACTATCAATATGGATATGGCCAGCGCCATAACCGGCCTTTTTATAAAGATGTTTCCTTTCATAAAAATCTTTTTCCCTTTTTGTTTTTATCATTTCACAATAGTTCCCTCGCGCACAAGTCCGGCACCCTTTGAAACATATTCATCTCCTATGCTCAGACCGCCTGTGACGATATACTCCTTGCCGTCGTTATAAGGGGCAACCGTTATGAGTGTTGAAACAGCTTTGCCGTTTACCACTTTGTACACTATGTATTTGTCTTGCTGCTGCACTGTGGCTTCCTGCGGAATGACAATACAATTCTTAAACTCGCTCGGTATCAGAACATTGCCAGACGAACCGCTGTAAAGCAACCTGGACTTATTCGGGAACACAGCCCTAAGGCCTACAGCTCCGGTCTCTTTGTCTATCACTCCGCTTATCGACTCTATCTTGCCTTTCTCATCGAATATCGAACCGTCGTTAAGCTGAAGCTGTATTTCCGGCATCTGCTTTATTGCATTGTCCTTAGTGCCATACTGACGCACCATGGTGAGAAGCTGATTTTCCGGCATTGAGAAATATACATATATCTTAGAGTTATCCGAAACTGTTGTAAGAGGCTTTGTCATCGACGGACTGACCAATGTTCCTACACGATACGGCAACATTCCAACAACACCGTCGCTCGGACTCTTTACCTCTGTATAAGACAAATTGTTACGTGCATCCCTCTCCTCTGCCCGCGCCTGTGCCAGCTTAGCCTTGGCCGTCAGATATGCATTACGGTTTGTCTTCAGGTTAAAGTCTGACACCACTTTCTGTGCATGAAGCTCCTTGGCACTCTGATATGTCAGCTCAGCCGTGGCAAGATTTGCCTCAGCATCCTTCACATTGGCTACAGCCGTGGCAAGTGCCGTCTGATATGGAACCTGGTCTATAACAAAAAGCACTTGTCCTTTCCGTACAGTCTGTCCCTCTGAAATATTAAGTTTTACTATGTATCCTGAAACTTTTGGATAAATATCGATATCCTGCATACCTTCAATTGATGCAGAATAAGAAGTTGTTATTGTTTTGTCTGTCTTCCACTCCACTTTCTTCGTGGCATAAGTCTGCCTGTTATCTTCAGCAGGTTTGTTCTTGCATGATGTTGCAATGAATAAACATGTAAAGGCAACAAGCCATACATTCAAGTTTAAAATCTTTTTCTTCATATCATTAATATATTATCTGATTTTCGCCGCGAAAGTAACAATTTGCCGTGCAGAATCAGTAACAACATTTCCTTCAGATGTGTTCAATTTGACTTCTGCCTGCAAGAAAAGAAGAAAATAGAACATAGACTAAGGAAAAAGGAATATTACAGGTAAGCCGTAATTTAGTATCTTTGCAAACAAAATCAGAACAAATGAACAAAGACATAAGAAATATTTATAATCAAGAAACAAGCAAAAATTTTTATGACAACGACTACGTGAAAATAACTGACCGACTCGACTATATCTTTCATGAAAACAAAAGTGAAAAAATTGAAGAGTTCACGTTTGTCTACTGCGAAAAAGGAGAACTTAAAATAGAGTTAAACAACACTGTTTTCTGTCTCCATAAAAACGACATACTGGCATGTCTGCCTAACTCGCTCATAAACCTAATTGAAGAAAAAAGCGATAATAAGCTTATAATAATATGCTTTTCAAACCGCTTGGCACACCGCATGACTCAAACAGAAAAAGGGACATGGAAAATGATAGAGCATCTGCACGTCTGTCCTGTCAGACATATGACCAAAAACGAATGTATTGTATTGAAAAAATATATCGACTTAATTTCTGACAAAACAGACGTTGACGCAGACAAATTCCAGAAAGACATACTCATGCATATCGCATCGGCGATGTTTACGGAAATGATTGCCATCGCATATCAGAACAGCAATAAAGACTGCACTGACGACAGTTCAGAAGAATGTCTCAGACAATCTGACTACATATTCAACAACTTCATGGAGGCTGTAACGGCAGATAAAGGAAGGCACCGGACAATAGGATATTATGCCGAAATGCTTTGCTATACACCAAAATATCTTTCAACCATTGTCAAAAAGGTATGTGGCAAGAATGCTCTTACGCTTATCAACGACAACGCCATTGAACACATCATTGCAGAACTGAAATATTCTGACAAGAACATTAAGCAGATTGCATTCGACTTTAATTTTTCTAACAACTCTTTCTTTTCCAAGTTCTTTAAGATGCATACAGGCATATCGCCAACTGAGTATCGCAACAATATCATAAAAAACGAAGACGGAAAAACAGAGACTGAAAAAGACGAAAACAGATAACAGAAACAACGAACAGTCATATTGGCATATAATGGCACAGGCATCATGAATAGTAGCAAAGTGTATCCAAAATAACTGCATACAAAACTCAATTAGTTTCATACCAAAAATCACTGAATAAGCAATGTTAAATCAGTGGTTTTCAGATGACATTTCAGCATATATTTTACTGTTTTACAAAAGGTGCCCGTTTACATTGCGAAAGGGCACCTTTTACAATGCAAAAGACATCAAATCGTGCGCTAAAAGGTATGCTTTTGCAAATCAATGAAATAAAGCTAACCGACACATTGCCTGCAATACGCGTAATAGAGACATAAGCCATTGGTTTTCAATAGATTATACATTTCCAACAAAAAAAAGCAGCATTTAAGCAAGGATAATGATGTCCAGACCCATATATCCATAAACTCTTTAACAGCGGATTTTCGTTAGATTTTTCGCAGGCATAGTGTGCTATTCAAGAAAAATCTGACAAAAAGACGCCAATAGAAACAAAAAGACTGGCTGAAAACATCAATGCACAAAATTGATAAAGTAATATGCGGTCTAATGCCCGATTTGGGGTTAATCATTATGAGCCGTTTGAATTAAAACAATAAAGGAGGTGACGCCACAAGACGTCACCTCCTTTATAATAAACATGATAAAATATCTCTTATTTATATTCCTCCCACGACTTGATGTCAATGTCATCAAGCTTAACACGGCAGAAAGCATTGATAAACGCACTAGCCAAACGACCGTTAGTGATAAGAGGCACATTAAGATCGATAGCAGCACGACGAATCTTATAACCGTTTGACAGTTCACTCACAGTAAGATCTTTAGGAATGTTAACCACCATATCTATCTCATGATTGTGAAGCATGTCTAAAGCCTGAGGCTGTTTATCCTTATCAGACGGCCAATAAACAAGAGTATTCTCTATTCCGTTTTCTGTAAGATACTTTGAAGAACCTACTGTTGCGTATAGTTTATAACCATTATCAACCAGCTGACGTGCAGCATCAAGCATGTCGGCCTTCTGCTTAGCACCTCCGGTGGAAAGAAGAATATTCTTCTTAGGTATACGGTGGCCAACAGAAAGCATGCTCTTCAGCAGTGCGGTATTTGTATCATCACCAAGACATCCAACTTCACCAGTCGAAGCCATATCGACACCAAGTACCGGATCGGCCTTCTGCAGGCGATTGAATGAGAACTGACTGGCTTTAATGCCAACATAATCAAGGTCGAACAGATTCTTTTCAGGCTTTTCTACCGGTAAACCTAACATAATCTTTGTTGCCAGCTCTATAAGATTTATCTTAAGAACCTTGCTTACAAACGGGAATGAACGTGAAGCACGAAGGTTGCACTCAATTACCTTTATATCATTTTCACGCGCAAGGAACTGTATATTAAACGGTCCGCTGATATGCAGTTCCTGAGCAATCTTCTTGCTGACACGTTTTATACGACGTATTGTTTCGCAATAAAGTTTCTGCGGCGGGAACTGTATTGTGGCATCACCCGAGTGTACTCCGGCAAACTCTATATGCTCACTTATTGCGTAAGCAATGATTTCACCGTTCTTTGCCACGGCATCCATCTCTACTTCCTTTGCATGCTCGATGAACTGACTTACTACAACAGGGTGGTCTTCAGAAACATTGGCTGCAAGTTTGAGGAAGCGCTCAAGTTCTTCCTTGTTTGAACATACGTTCATTGCAGCACCAGAAAGCACATAAGAAGGGCGAACCAACACTGGGAAACCTACACGGTCGATAAACTTGTTGATATCTTCCATTGAAGTCAGTGCGCTCCACTCCGGCTGGTCTATGCCGTTGCGTCCCAGCATTGAAGAGAACTTGGCACGGTCTTCGGCATTGTCAATGTCCTTTGCAGACGTTCCAAGGATAGGAACATTCTGCGCGTCAAGACGCATTGCAAGGTTGTTAGGAATCTGTCCTCCGGTTGATACGATTACGCCATAAGGACATTCAAGGTCTATTATGTCCATGACACGCTCAAATGTAAGTTCATCAAAATACAGACGATCACACATGTCATAGTCGGTCGACACTGTCTCAGGATTATAATTTATCATTATGCTGCGGTAGCCCTGCTTACGTATTGTATTAAGGGCTTGAACGCCACACCAGTCGAACTCGACAGAACTTCCTATACGATAAGCACCTGAGCCGAGAACTATTATTGAACGCTTATCGTTTTCAAATGAGATGTCACTCTTAACACCTGCATATGTAACGTAAAGATAGTTGGTCTGTGCAGGATATTCAGCGGCCAGCGTATCTATCTGTTTTACAACAGGCAGAATGCCGTAACTCTTACGCAGCTGCCGTATAACGAGTCCGGCCTTGGCCATGTTGCCAAGTTCGTGTTCAAGTCCGACGGCACGTGCTATCTGGAAGTCAGTAAATCCATATACTTTAGCCTCGCGCAGCAAGTCTTTTCCAAGAACATTAACGCTCTTACACTTTTTCAGTGTCTCATCGATGTCGATAATATGCTTCAACTTGTAGAGGAACCACTTGTCTATCTTCGTAAGCTCATGTATCTGGTCGATTGTATACCCCTTGTGCATTGCCTTAGAGATGATGAAGATACGCTTGTCGGTAGGTTCGCGCAATGCAGCATCAATGTTTTCAATCTCTAGTTCCTTATTCTCGACAAATCCGTGCATGCCTTGTCCTATCATGCGCAGACCTTTCTGTATGGCCTCCTCAAAGTTACGTCCGATAGCCATAACCTCACCTACAGACTTCATAGATGAACCAAGTTCGCGGTCAACGCCACGGAATTTACTCAAATCCCAACGTGGAATTTTGCATACTACATAGTCGAGTGCCGGCTCAAAGAATGCACTCGTAGTCTTTGTCACAGAGTTTTTCAGTTCAAAAAGGCCATAACCCAAGCCAAGTTTTGCTGCGACAAAGGCCAATGGGTAACCTGTGGCTTTAGATGCAAGAGCCGAGCTGCGGCTAAGACGTGCGTTAACTTCAATGACACGATAGTCTTCACTCTTCGGGTCGAATGCATACTGAACGTTACATTCGCCAACGATACCGATATGACGGATAATCTTTATTGAAAGCGCACGCAGCTTATGATACTCGCTGTTAGTAAGTGTCTGAGAAGGAGCTATAACGATGCTCTCGCCAGTATGAATGCCGAGCGGGTCGAAATTCTCCATATTGCATACTGTGATACAGTTGTCGTAACGGTCGCGTACAACCTCATATTCTATTTCTTTCCAGCCTTTAAGACTCTTCTCAACCAGCACCTGCGGAGAGAACGAGAATGCTTTCTCTGCAAGCTTGTCAAGTTCTTCCTCGTTATCACAGAATCCGCTTCCTAATCCGCCCAGTGCATAAGCCGCACGTATGATGACAGGATAACCAAGATCGGCAGCAGCCTTACGTGCCTGTTCTATAGTCTCGCAGGCTTCACTCTTGATTGTCTTTACGTCAATCTCGTTAAGCCTGTCAACAAAGAGTTCACGGTCTTCTGTATCCATAATGGCCTGAACAGGTGTGCCGAGCACTTTAACATTATATTTTTCGAGTACCCCACTCTTGTATAATTCAACACCGCAGTTAAGAGCGGTCTGACCTCCAAACGACAACAATATGCCGTCGGGACGCTCTTTCTCGATTACACGCTCTACAAAATAAGGCTGAACAGGCAAGAAATAAATCTGGTCTGCAACGCCTTCTGATGTCTGAACGGTTGCAATGTTAGGATTTATGAGAACAGTTTTAACGCCTTCTTCCCTCAACGCCTTCAAGGCCTGTGAACCGGAATAGTCAAACTCGCCGGCCTCGCCAATCTTCAATGCGCCGGAACCAAGAAGCAGAACTTTCTTTATATCATTATATTTCATGTCTTATCTTTTTATTGCAATTACTTTAACTGCCTGTTAAACATATTATTTCAACGCATCGACAAACTTGTCAAACATAAACTCTGTATCCACAGGACCCGAGCAAGCTTCAGGATGGAACTGGCTTGAGAACCAAGGATTGGTCTTATGGCGTATGCCTTCATTACTGCCGTCGTTCATATTTACAAAGAGTTCTTCCCAATCCTTTCCTAAAGTAGAAGCATCAACGGCATATCCGTGGTTCTGGCTTGTCACATAACAATTGGTTGTTCCAACCATACGGACAGGCTGGTTATGAGAACGGTGACCATATTTAAGCTTATAAATAGTAGCGCCACCGGCTTTTGCCAACAACTGATTACCCATACATATACCGCAAATAGGCTTTGTTGAAAGGCTCATCTGCTTTCTGATTATATTAACGGCATCCTCACACATATCAGGATCGCCGGGGCCATTGGCAAGGAACAGTCCGTCGAAGTCCATATCAGTATAATCATAATTCCACGGAACACGTATAACCTCTACGCCTCTGTTAAGAAGACACCTGATAATATTATTCTTTACACCACAGTCAACAAGCACGACCTTCTTCCCGGCTCCTTCATTGTAACGTATAATCTCCTTGCAGCTTACTTTGTCTACAAAGTTAACACCTTCATAGTCTGCTGTCGGGATATTGTCCGGCTCATCGTCAAAAAGTATCTTACCCATCATGACACCATGCTCACGCAGAACCTTTGTAAGCTCACGCGTGTCAATGCCCGTTATACCAGGAACGTGCTCGCGCTTAAGCCAGTCAGCAAGACTTTCAACGGCATTCCAATGAGAATACATCTCACTGTAATCTGCAACTATAATAGCCGAAGCATATATCTTATCACTTTCCATGAAAGTGGCAATGCCATTATCCTCAATAGTAAACGGCGGAACACCATAGTTTCCAACCAGCGGATATGTAAGAACCATCAGCTGACCTGCATAAGACGGATCGGTCAGACTTTCAGGATAACCCATCATAGCCGTATTAAACACCACCTCGCCTGCTACGGGAGAATCATATCCGAATGACTTTCCGCGAAATTTTGTGCCATCCTCTAAGACCAAAGTTACATTTTTCATATTTGCTCTCTTTTATAAAAAGACCTTTAAACGGCATCGGCTTGCACATCTGTACACTTCATCTCAGTCTGCAACATTCCGCAAGCAGCAGGAAACGCTTAAAAATCTTTTTGTTCTTTCTACTTCTTCTTATTTTAAATAATTTGTATTAATCAAACACTCAGAATTTGTGTTCATACTGATACACACTTTCCACAAAGCGGATAAATGCCATGTTAACCAGTTTTACACCACCGGGCGTAGGATAGTTTCCGGTGAAATACCAGTCACCTTTATGATCTGGAATGGCTTCATGTAATCCTTCTATTGACTGATAAACCAGTTCTACAGGAGTCTTCATGCCTTCAGGGCGAAGCATCTCTACAATTTTCTGATTTATTTCTTCAACAGTAAATGGCTTATAGATAGCGCATACACAATTGCGCATCTCATTCTTCGGCTTAAGAATTTCTTCCTTACATTTATTGTAAGTATCTTCTATAAGCTGATACATGCCACGGTCTTTCAGCAGTTCAATTGTTGCACGGAACACACAGAAGTCCTCAAGATTTGGCATATCTATTCCATAATAGTCCGGATAACGAATCTGCGGCGAACTGCTTACTATAATTATCTTCTTTGGATGCAAACGGTCAAGAATTTTCAGAATGCTCTCTTTCAGAGTAGTTCCACGCACTATACTGTCATCGATTATCACGAGATTATCTTCATACGGAACCAACGACTCGTAAGTAACGTCATAGACATGCGCAGCTAAATCATTACGCGATGCGCCCTCTGTTATGAACGTACGCAGTTTTATATCTTTCCATGCAACTTTCTCGCTACGCACATACTGATGCAGGATATCCTCAAGCTCCTTATACGAAGGCTTATGGTCAAGATTACGTATACGCTCTATTTTCTGCTCATTTATATAACGCTTAAAACCATTAAGCATACCATAGAACGCCACCTCAGCCGTGTTAGGAATGAAAGAGAATACTGTATGTTCTGTATCATAATCAACAGCTTTCAGTATCGAAGACGTCAGTTGCTCACCAAGTTTCTTGCGCTCCTTATAGATATCTCTGTCTGAGCCGCGACTGAAATATATACGCTCAAAAGAACATTTTGCATCCCCCTTCTGCTCAAGGATGCGTTCTATAGAACTTTCACCATTCTTCTTTACAATCAAGGCACACCCTGGTTCAAGTTCGTTAATCTCGTCACATTCAAGATCAAAAGTTGTCTGAAGTACAGGACGCTCACTTGCAAGAACAATAAATTCGTCATTCTTATACCAAAAAGCAGGACGTATGCCCCATGGGTCACGCATTGAAAACATTTCTCCGCTTCCGGTCAGTCCACACATAACATAGCCTCCGTCATACTCAGCCATTGTTGACTTCAGTACGTTGCTTATTTTTATGTTATCCTCTATGTAACGTGTTATATCCTGATCTTTCAGTCCCAGCTTCTGTCCCTCTACGAAATTTCGCTCAACTTCACGGTCAAGTCTGTGTCCCATAAATTCAAGTGTGATATAACTGTCACTGTAAATTCGCGGATACTGCCCCTGCTTTACAAGTTTAGCAAAAATCTCATCAATGTTTGTCATATTGAAGTTTCCGCACAGACACAGATTTTTTGCGCGCCAATTGTTACGGCGCAGAAACGGATGAACATAAGAAAGACCGCTCTTGCCTGTTGTAGAATAGCGCAAGTGCCCCATATACAACTCACCGGCAAAAGGCAAGTTCCTTTTTGCATAATCAACATCAGCAAGTTGCTGCGGAGTAAGACTTCTGAATTTCTTTTGGACATTTCCAAAAATCTCAGTAATGGCATTAGAGCCTTCAGCACGCTCACGGAACATATATTCTGAACCCGGCACAGCGTCAAGATTTACACATGCCATACCTGCTCCTTCCTGTCCCCTGTTATGCTGCTTCTCCATCATAAGATAGAGCTTGTTTAGCCCAAACATCCAAGTTCCATACTTTTGTTGGTAGTAGTCCAATGGCTTAAGCAGTCTTACCATTGCAACTCCACATTCATGCTTCAATGGTTCCATCATTATTATAATAAATTAAAAAGCTAATTCATAATATAAAAATCATATGCTTTAATTTAAGATTTCTGATATTATTCTTTAGCTTTCTCATTAATAATACTTTATTCAACAGTTACTGATTTTGCCAAATTCCGAGGCTGGTCAACATTTTTGCCTTTACATACAGCTATGTGATAAGCCAGCAACTGTAACGGTATCGTTGCCAGCAAAGGCTCAAGACATTCTTCTGTGTCAGGCAGCTCGATAAATTCGTCGGCAATTTTACTTATTGTTTCATCACCCTTTGAAACCAAGGCAATGACTTTACCCTTACGAGCCTTTATCTCTTGGATATTGCTTAATACCTTTTCATACATAGCATTGCGCGTTGCTATAACAACCACAGGCATATCCGAGTCGATTAAAGCTATAGGCCCATGTTTCATTTCAGCCGCAGGATAGCCTTCAGCATGTATATAGCTTATCTCTTTAAGCTTCAAAGCGCCCTCCAATGCAACAGGATAGCTGTAGCCGCGTCCTAAATACAGAAAATTACGTGCATAAGTAAAAATTCGGCTCAATGATGATATTCTGTCGTTAAGCTTTAAAGTTTCTTCCATCTTACCAGGAATAAGGCTCAATCCCTTCACGATTCTGGTATACACCTCATCATCAATCGTATTTTTCTCTTTGGCCAAAGCTAAAGCCAACATTGTCAAGACTGTAACCTGTCCTGTAAAGGCTTTGGTAGACGCCACACCTATCTCCGGACCAACATGTATGTAAGAGCCGGTATCGGTGGCACGAGGTATGCTCGAGCCAATGGCATTACATATACCATAAATAAACGCGCCATATTGCTTTGCCAGCTTCACCGCGGCTAAAGTGTCTGCAGTTTCGCCGCTCTGAGATATGGCAATAACAACATCTTTGTCGGTAACAACAGGATGTCTGTATCTAAATTCGCTTGCGTATTCCACCTCAACCGGTATACGGCAAAGACTTTCTATGATTTGTTTTCCTATAAGTCCGGCATGCCATGACGTTCCACATGCCACAATTATAATACGCTTTGCTGAAAGCAAACGTTCTTTATAATCAATGACAGCACTCAATGTAACATGTGTAGCCTCGACATTAACACGGCCACGCATACAGTTTTTGATACATTCAGGCTGTTCAAAAATCTCTTTCAGCATAAAATGCGGATAACCGCCTTTTTCAATCTGGCCCAAATCCAAATCTACCGTCTGTATTTTCTGAAAGAGTTCTCTGTTTAATATATCTACGACCTTCAGGCTTTCTCCACGCTTCATCACAGCAATGCTGCCGTCTTCAAGATAAGCCACCTTGTCTGTATACTCCACAATCGGACTTGCATCCGACGCAAGATAAAACTCATCATCGGCAACACCGATAACCAAAGGGCTTTGTTTGCATGCAGCTATTATCTGGTCAGGCTCACGCTTGTCAAGAAGAGCTATTGAATACGCCCCGATAACTTCATGAAGCGCGACCTGTACAGATGAAAGCAGGTCAAGATTTTTTTTATTTTGTATGTATTCTATAAGCTGAACTAATACTTCAGTATCAGTATCGGAGCGGAATGTAAGCCCCTTCGACTGCAACTTTTTCTTAAGGTCAGCATAATTTTCAATTATTCCATTATGAATAATGGCAAGATTCTTAGATTCAGAATAATGTGGATGTGCATTGACAGAGGAAGGCTCTCCATGTGTTGCCCAGCGTGTATGGGCAATACCCACAGTGCCCGAGATGTTTTTGTCTTTACAAAATGCATCTAAATCCTTTACTTTACCCTTAGTTTTATATACATTCAGCCCCCCGTCTGAATTAAGCAAGGCCAAGCCTGCACTGTCGTATCCGCGATACTCCAGCCGGCCCAGTCCCTTTATCAATATAGGGTAAGCATCTTTATTTCCTAGATAACCAACGATTCCACACATACTTGAACTACTTCAACACATTAACAACCAATGAAGCTACAGATGTCAGGATACTGACAACAGATATCCATATTGTCGTACTTGAACCTATTGCAGAGTTCTTAGCCTGAACGCTGTTTGGCTCAACATACAAATAATCATTCTGCTGAAGATAATAATATGGTGAATTTATCAAATTTGCATCATTAAGATTAAGCCTGTGAACTGACTTTTCTCCTGTTGCATCCTCACGTATGAGCAACACATTTCCGCGCTTACCATAGATGGTCAGGTCGCCGGCTCTCGCCAAGGCCTCTATTACGCTGATTTTTTCCTGGTCAACATTAAACACGCCAGGAGATTTCACCTCACCAGCAACCGTAACCTTAAAGCTGGCCATCTTAACAGTAACAATAGGATTTTCAGTCTTTGCCATATACGGAAGTATTTTTTCGCGTATAAAGTTCTCACATTGTCTCTTTGTCATTCCGCCGACATTGAGACGCCCTACCACCGGGAAATTTATATATCCGTCATTATCAACGAGATAAGTCTGCAAAGCTACAGATCCGGTTGACAAACTACCTGTTGCATTAAGAGTGTTGGTTACAGAAAGGTTAAAAGGCGTTGCTGCCTTTGGATCCGTTGTGCTGACAGTTATCGTCAATAAGTCTTTTGGCATAATTCTTGCGTCGAACAAACCTTTTGATGCCGCATAGTTCAATGAATCTGCATTCTGGAAGTAAGCTATCTGTTTACTGCTTCCACAACTTCCTAAAGTAAGGCACAAAACGGCCAAAACTATAAAAAAAAGATTTCTTTTCATATTACACATGTGACGTATATCGTAAAACTTTGCAAAAATACTTCTATTTTTTGATATTGGCAAATATTTCTATGACTAAATCATTAAACTGGAGTCTGCAAACAGGCCGAACAATACATTACGGCTGTTTATTTTGTGTTATAAGATTCTATATATCAGTGTTTTGCCCGGCACGACAAGCATTTTTCACGACACGGCGCCCCATGCATCTTCAACGGAATATCGGCTGTAGCGACAAGACATCTGAACAATTCTGCGTATAATCAATATTAAGATTAAAGCCTCTTTCGCCCGCCTTCGGAGAGGCGGCAAAAGAGGCTTTAAAGTATTCTTTAAATATTAAAACTTAAAATAGTTCTTGGCATTGTAATAGCTGATATCCTCAACCATACGATACAGACTTTCCTTATCATCAGGCAGAAGTCCTTTCTCTACATCATTGCCAAGCAGATTGCAAAGCAGACGGCGGAAATACTCATGGCGTGGATAAGACAAGAACGAACGGCTGTCGGTAAGCATTCCTACAAAACGGCTCAACAGGCCGAGCACAGACAAGGCATTCATCTGCTTTGTCATGCCGTCAAGCTGATCGTTAAACCACCAGCCGCTTCCGAACTGAATTTTTCCGGGGCAAGATCCGTCCTGGAAGTTGCCGAGCATTGTGGCAATAACTTCATTGGCACAAGGATTCAGTGTATATAATATTGTACGTGTAAGCTTTCCTTCAGAGTTAAGATGATCGAGGAAGTGGCTCATTGCCTTTGCCGTGTTGAACTCGCCTATTGAATCAAAGCCTGTGTCAGGTCCGAGTTTTTTAAACATCAGACTGTTGTTGTCGCGTATCGCGCCATAATGATACTGCTGTGTCCAGTCGCTGGCATAATCCATCTCAGCAAATATTGTAAGCATGCAATGCTTAAACTGGCGAATTTCCTGCTCTGAGAGCTGCTGTCCGCGCATGGCCTTTTCAAATATTATCTCTATCTGGCTGTCTGTGTAAGGCTCGTCATAGAACTCCTCGATTCCGTGGTCAGACAGACGGCAACCATTCTCATGGAAGAAGTCATGACGCTTCTGTAAAGCATCAATCATGTCCTGGAACTTAGAAATTGTAACTCCTGCCACTTCGCCAAGCTTGTTGACATACTCAGCAAAATTTTTTGTATTGTCAACAGCCATTGCCTTGTCAGGTCTCCAGGCTGGAATCATCTTGATTTCAAATCCGCTCTCACGTGTCTGCTTATGATATTTCAAATCATCGATAGGATCGTCTGTCGTACATACGCACTCAACATTATAACGGCGCATAAATCCTCTTGCAGTATATCCGGGCTGCTGAAGTTTCTCGTTACACTCGTCATAAATCTCACGCGCAGTTTTCGGGCTCAGCAACTTATCAATGCCGAAAGCTGTCTTCAGCTCAAGATGTGTCCAGTGATAAAGTGGGTTTCTAAATGTATAAGGAACCGTCTCGGCCCATTTTTCAAACTTCTCCCAATCACTGGTTTCTGTTCCGGTGCAATATTTTTCAGGAACGCCATTGGTACGCATTGCGCGCCATTTATAATGGTCGCCGCCGAGCCACAGCTCCGTAATGCTTTTAAACTTATGATCATTAGCCACCATTTCGGGTATCAAATGGCAATGATAATCAATAATCGGCATTTTGGCTGCGTGATTATGAAAAAGGTCCTGAGCAGTAGTTGTTTCTAGCAGGAAGTTTTCATCCATAAATTTTTTCATGTTTGTTTTTATTTAAAAGCGTTAATTATAAATTTTAATTTAACCTAATTTATTTATGCAAATATACAGCATTTTTTTTGATTTCAGATTATTTTAAATTATATTTGCACAAAATAAAAATCATAAACGATGTCGGTATAAGTTTAATTAATATCAGCCATGTCAAATATAACAAGAACAAACCGCGTTTTGCTAATATACACAGGTGGAACGATTGGTATGGGTAAAAACCCAGATACCGGAGTGTTAGAACCATTGGACTTCAACCACCTTGTAAGTTGTCTGCCCGAATTTTCAATGCTAAGGACAGGAGTTGAAACATATCAATTCACACAGCCGATTGATTCAAGCGACATGTCACCACGATTTTGGTCGCAACTTGTAAGAATCATCGCTGAGCGATATGACAAATATGACGGTTTTGTTATTCTGCACGGAACAGACACGATGGCCTATACAGCGTCTGCACTTTCGTTCATGCTTGAAAACCTTACAAAGCCTGTTGTACTCACCGGCAGCCAACTGCCCATCAATCAGCTGCGCACTGACGGAAAGGAAAATCTCATAACCAGCATAGAAATTGCGTCGGCCGCCCATCAGGACGGAACGGCCATGGTGCCAGAAGTGTGTATCTATTTCAGCGGTAAACTGCTGCGCGGCAACAGATCAACAAAAACAAACGCCGACGGATTCAACGCTTTCGAATCGTTCAATTTTCCACATTTGGCCGAAGCCGGTGTAAACATAATCTATCATGAAGAATATATTTTAAAGCCCGACTACAGCAAACCGATGATTCCGCATACAGCAATCGACCCGAATGTCGTGGTTTTCTCTCTATTCCCGGGATTGCAGGAAAAGATAATCCATCATGTGCTAGAGGCTCCGGAACTAAGATCTATCGTCATGAGAAGCTTCGGAAGCGGCAACGCACCGAAGGCATCGTGGCTGATAAGAATATTAAAACAAGCAAGTTTGCGAGGCGTTACGATTGTTAACATAAGCCAGTGTCTTGCCGGAAGCGTTGAAATGACAAGATACGACACCGGATACCGGCTGAAGAGCGCAGGCGTGATAAGCGGCTATGACAGCACAGTTGAATGTGCCGTGACAAAACTTATGTGCCTGCAGGCAAGATTTACCGACAATAAAATTGTCAGAAACTATATGAGCCGTGTGCTGTGCGGTGAAATAACAATTTAAATAATAAAAAAAGCATAACAAAGTTGTGTGTTTCAGTTTTATTGAATATCTTTGCCACAACTAAAGCGTCAATTACGGCAACGTGGTAAATCGTTTCCGCGCATTGACAATATGCATTATAATAAACATTTTCAATCTGTTTATAACAGAAATAAAAAACGAAGAATTATGAAAGAATTAAAAGGAACAAAGACCGAAAAAAATCTTCAGGAAGCATTTGCCGGCGAGTCTATGGCACGCAACAAGTATACTTATTTTGCATCTAAGGCAAAAAAAGACGGATATGTTCAGATTGCCGCAATATTTGAAGAAACAGCAAAGAACGAGCAGGAGCATGCAAAACTGTGGTACAAATATCTGAACGGAAACAAAATTAACGGTACAGAGGCCAACCTTGCTGACGCTGCTGCCGGTGAGAACTTTGAATGGACCGACATGTATGCACGTATGGCCAAAGAAGCCCGCGAAGAAGGTTTCGACGATATCGCAGCTAAATTTGAAGGCGTTGCAGAAATCGAGAAGCACCATGAAGAGCGCTATCGCAAACTGCTGAAGAACGTTCAGGACAAGCAAGTGTTCTCTAAAGACGGCGACTGCATATGGCAGTGCTCTAACTGCGGACACATTGTAATAGGAAAAGAGGCTCCGAGCATCTGCCCGGTTTGCAGCCATGCACAAAGCTATTTCCAGATTGAAGCAAGAAACTATTAATTTAGTCATAGCAAAATAATTTATAAAATGGAGATTTAAGGTGATTCCTCACTTAAATCTCCATTTTTTATTTACTGAATCCGACAAAATACATATATGTATAACACCTGATTAATTTTACCGTCTGCCGGAAATTGACAATATGATAATTTTTATCGCCGCAAAAAATGCAGTATGCTCTGCCTGCAAACATTATTAACCACCTACAGAAAAACAGAGGCAGGAAAAACAGGACAAAATATGAAAACCCGATTATTTTAACGTGTCAGGAATGGGCTTGCCGTTTTATGAACGCTGATTTTCATAAGAAACGGCACTAAATGCGGCACTAACGGCAAACAACTGAAAATCAGTACTTTATACAGATAATGGCATTCATCTATATTTGTTAAAATACATTACTCTATCGTTTATACATCAAAAGTGGCCGGTTTATGAATAACAAACAGCCTGATAATTATAATAAAGCCATTGAAAATAGCAGCAAATACCATCCGTTTTGATTTGAAATGCAAGCATAACAGTTAACAGACATTAAAATTTAATTCTATAGTTATTCACGCATAAACATCTGTTAACTTTTCATTTTCTAGATTAAAGAAAACTCATGTCCTGATTTTTTACGGAAAAACAGAACATACAATTCCGTGAATACATGAACAAAAAAGCATAAACGAAAAAACGCATCAACAGCCAACGAATGGCCTGATGCGCTTTTTGGTTTTGCCTGCCTTTAGCGACAGTCAAAAGATTTGTCGTTTGCGTTTGGTATTATTCAAAAAACATAAATTTCAATTCTTTTAAAGCCAGCCTACAGTCTGAACTTCAAGCAGTCGCTTATTTTCTGCATAGTTGTCAGTCGCGTAGGAACAAGCGGAAGCCTCAGCACATTTTCTATCATGCCCATTTCATGCAGCATGGCTTTAACTCCGGCCGGATTACCGTCGACAAACAGAAGATTAAACAAATCTGTAAAGCGGTGATGTATCTTTCTTGCACTGTCTATCTCGCCATTTTTTTCAAGCCGTATCATGCGCGAAAACTCTTTTGGCAGAGCATTTCCTATAACAGATATCACGCCGACAGCGCCACAAGCTATCATAGGGAAAGTAAGAGCGTCGTCGCCGCTAATGACATCAAAGTCGTCAGGTTTGTTCTTTATTATCTCGTCAACCTGCTCAAGACTGCCGCTTGCTTCCTTAACGGCAACAATATTGTCGCAGTCGCGTGCAAGCCGCACGGTTGTTTCAGCCTTAAGATTAACACCTGTACGGCCAGGAACGTTATAAAGCACCACAGGCAGTCTGGTTGCCCCTGCTATAGCCTTGAAGTGCTGATAAAGGCCTTCTTGTGAAGGCTTGTTGTAATAAGGGCAAACACTCAAAACGCCGTCAATACCTGAAAAGTCGGCGGTTTTAAGTTCGTTGACAACCTCAGCAGTGTTGTTTCCTCCACATCCCATCAAAATAGGTACCTTGTCGCCAACTTTCTCTACGACAAGCTCTTTTATACGCTTTTTCTCTTCTGCCGTCAGAGTAGGCGTCTCACCTGTCGTAGCCAAAATACAGAAGAAATCGGCTCCATTTTTAAGCTGATAGTCTAACAACCGGCCCAATGTGACGTAATCAACCGAGCCATCCGAACTAAAAGGAGTTATCAGGGCAATGCCTAAGCCTTTAAAAATATTCTGCATAATTAATAGGTATTTCTTCTTATAATTGTATGCAAAAATACGATATTTACGTCAAAACGCAAAATAAAACTCACTATTTTATTAACATTGCGAACAAGACTTTAATTTGAGCCTATATAAAGGAACAGCATTCCTAACAACACCAGTATAAGGTCGACAAACTTGCTCTTGAGATTTTTTTCATGCAAAAGCACGGCGCCAAACAGAAAAGACACTACCACACTTCCTCTTCTCACCATTGAAACAATGCTTATCATTGCTCCGGGAATGCTGAGGGCATAAAAATACACGAAATCGGCAGCGCTCAAAAACACGCTGATAAGAATTATGCACCAATCCCATCTGAAAGGAGTTGTCTGCCCCGACTTCGGCAACCACAGCACAACAAGCATGATGCCCATCATAAAACACTGATATATGTTATACCAGCTCTGCACCATCATAGTATCGAGCCCGACTCCTCCTTGGCTCACCGGAGCCATCAGATATTTGTCGTAAAGTCCGCTGACAGCTCCCAACACGGCAGCAAGCACAATAAAATATATCCAACGGTCGTGCTTAAAGTCAATGCCCTCCTTCTTACCGCTACGGCTGAGCATGAAAAAAGAAGCCACAGCCAAAGCAACTCCAATCCACTGGTATACGTTAAGACGCTCGCCAAACACCAGCAATGCGCCTATTAGCACCATCACAGGGCGTGTGGCATTAATAGGACCGACTATCGTCAGAGGCAAATGCTTCATGCCAAAATATCCGAAAATCCATGATGAAAGCACTATAAGACTCTTTAAAATAATATATTTGTGGACTTCCCATCCACCGCCTCCTACATGGAAAATACTTCCGTCAAGAACATCAGTGTTATACGAAAGGAGTATGAACGGAAGAAAAATCAAAGATGAAAACAATGTGTTGAGAAACAGCACAGGTATAACGGCATTGTTATCGAGCGACTTTTTCTTGAACGAATCATAAAAGCCCAACAATGCTGCCGACAAAAAAGCTAATAATAACCACATTACCTTAAAATTTATATTTACCTATTTATTTTCTGACCTTATATACTTAATACTCTATATTTTCCAAGAACAATGCATTTCCCGGCATGCTCTCGCCTGCACCGGAACGACGCTTGCCCTCTATTACAGCTCTAAAGTCATCAACACTTATACGTCCGCGCCCGACATCAACCAATGTACCTACCACAGCTCTTACCATGTTACGGAGAAACCTGTTGGCGGTAATCACAAAATGCCAACTATATTCGCCATCCTTTACCCATTTGGCTTCCGTCACATCACACAATGTTGTCTTAACATCAGTGTTGCTCTTGCAAAAAGCGGCAAAGTCATCATACTCAAGCAACATTGAGGCAGCCTTGTTCATTTTGTCGAAATCAAGGTCATAAAATAATTCACATGAATAACTGCGCAAGAAAGGGTCTTTATGCTGATGGACATAATAATGATATGTCCTCGACTTGGCACTGAAGCGTGCATGCATCTCGCTGTCAACCGGCATAACTCTATCAGCAGAAATATCTCTCGGCAAAAGCCTGTTCAATTTGTAAACGAGCTGAGCACAGTCAATGGTCTTATCCGTGTCAAAATGTGCCACCATCATCCTGGCATGTACTCCGGTGTCTGTACGTCCGGCTCCCACAACTTGAATCTCCTCACGCAGAAGAGTTGACAATGCATCCTGCAACTTCTCCTGAACTGAAACGGCATTTGGCTGTATCTGCCATCCATGATAAGCCGTGCCGTCATATTTGAAATAGACAAAATATCTCTGCATGAATTTATGCTGTGTAAAAAACTATTGTGCAAAATTACATATTTTTTCACAAGTTATAGCCATAAGGCTAACTTAAAGCATATAATTGTATCAATTAATCATGCATATCGGGCAATATCTATATTTATTACGTAACAGAAATCAAGACTTTAAGTATATTTAATGCGACAATGTGCTTATAATATGTCATCCGGTGTGTTTCACCACATCATCTTCTTGGCATACACCACCAACACGCTGAATGAGAATATGGCTACATATATTAAAACAAGCTGCAACAGTCCAATAGTTATGCCGTCGATACTTGCTCCCGGCAGCTCTGCTACAAAAGACACGCCGGAATTAAGAAGGGCAACAACTTTAAGAAGCAAAGCCGACAGTAAAGTTTGAAGATAAGGGACAAAGCTCAACACGGCCATAAGTACGGCTCCATAAAGTATTATAGTGGCAGCCGGCACGACAATGATGTTTGTCAGAAGGAAATAACAAGAAAAACGCCCAAAATAAAAGGCTATAAGCGGGGCAACTCCTATCTGAGCCGCCAACGAAACCGACATCATCTGCCATATCTGCCTAATAACGGGTATGCCCATAACACAGCCAGGCATAAGGTTAAGAACCGGACGATAAAACAGAATGATGAATAACACGGCGGCAAACGACATCTGAAAACCTACGTCATACAGATAAAGCGGATTGACTATGAGTATTACGACTGCTGCCACGGCTAATGTGTTAAGCGACATTTTGTTGCGGTTTAACAGACTGACAAACGAATACACCGTAATCATTACAGCCGAACGCACCACAGAAGCAGACATTCCGACAATAAACACATAAGTCCAAATGGCAAGCAGGATAAGCACTTGAGACGCAACTTGCCAACGGCGACGCGAAAAAATCAGCGACAGTATTGCGTAGATTATTCCGAGATGCAATCCTGACAAAGCTAAGATATGTGAGGCTCCTGAAACAGAATAATCTTCCTTCAGACTGTCAGACAATAATGATTTGTCGCCCAATGTCATAGCAGCCAACACGGCATACGACTGTCCACTAAAGCCAATGTCGGTATAACGGCGCAAAAGTCTGTCGCGAAACACCAAGGCTGCAATGCGTGTCCGCTGAATCAGAGACAAGTGCGTAAGGTCAACAACAGCCCTGCTCCACTCGTCGATATATATAAATGTGGTAGCAACATATCCGTGATAAAGCAAATAACGGCCATAGTCAAAATCAGAATCAGCATATCCCGATGGCTTTTCAAGTAAAGAAACAGCCTTTATCCCGTCGCCTATGCGCAGTTTGTCGGCACGCTCATCCCTGTAAATGCTCGCCTTAACCTTTACAGGATGATTGACGTCTGTTATCATAAGATCACATCTTATCACTTTACCGGAAACCACAGGCTGACTTGTGACAACCGCCGAATAGGCCATATCTTTATCAGGCACAGGCATATAAGCTTTATCAAGTTCAACCGACACAAGCGAACCGCCAAAGAGCATACATGTAATGAATATCATGACTGACTGCAAAATACAATGTTTCCAAGCCAAAAGCGTAAGCAATAAAGACACTACAGTTGCTGCGAACCACGCTTTAAACGACAATACGCCATAAAGAAGTTCGCCCAAAACTATGCCTGCAATAAGGAACAAGGCCAAGCGCAGGACAGGATACAATTGTATTTGTCCGTTTGTTTTCATTTATTAAGGTTAACCAGTACACAGACTATAAATGTTCTGTGTTATGCAAATATACAACTTTATCACCAAAACAGCCAGCATTAACCAATGTTTTTACACGAACTGAAACCTCTTTATTTCATTTTTCTGTAATATACGCCATGATATTTCATTTTTGCCAAATTTACATTATCTTTGCAATATGATACTATATTTCTCTGGAACAGGAAACACCAAATGGGCAGCAACAACGCTAAGTGAAAAGACCGGCGAAAAGCTGATAGACATAACCGATGTGGCAAACATCGACGTGAGCTACAAACTGGAGGAAGGCGAACGGCTCGGCTTCTGCTTTCCCGTGCATGGCTGGCGTCCGCCGCTAATCGTAAGAAAATTCATCAAAAGACTTTCAGTCATCAATCCTGAAGGTCATTATTGCTATGCATTATGCACAACAGGCGACAATGTTGGCGAAGCGGTTGACATTTTTGAGAAAGACCTCGGAAAAAAAGGTATACATCTCGACAGTGCCTTTTCACTGATTATGCCCGAATCGTATGTAGGTCTGCCGTTCATGGATGTCGACACGCCGGAGAAAGAAAAGCAGAAAAAGAAAAAAGCTGCCGAAGACCTTGAACGTTTTGCCGAAATGATAACAGAGCGCAAAAAAGGCATAAGAGACCTCGTCATAGGAAGATGGCCTAAAATCAACAGCCGTCTCATTGGCAGCTGCTTTGTAAAATATCTCATCACAGACAAGCCTTTCTATGTCGCTGAGGACAAATGCATAAGATGCGGCAAATGTGCCGAAGCCTGTCCTGTAAACGACATTATATGGAGCAAAGGCTCAATGCCGAAATGGAAACACGACGGTTCTTGTCTTTCATGCTTTGCCTGTTATCATCATTGCCCTAAGCATGCCATAGAATACGGCAAGAGGACCAAAAACAAGGGACAATATTTCTTTGACAAGAATGGTATGCCATGACAGTGCCGCCAATGTTAAAACGACATTTAAATAAAACATTTTTTGAATAAACTCATCACTCGTCACATTTTACCATAAGCTGCTGTCGACATGAGAATTAAAATGTGACAAGTAAAAAGACAGACTCATCACACAAGCTGTAAATACAACTTGAATGATGAGTCTTTATCATAATTTGCGACATATAAGCCATACGGCTTAATCATGCTGAAATTACCTTATGAAGTTTGTGCGTATTGCCGGCTCCTCAACCGGCAGACTTACTCCGGCTTTCTTTCCGGCTTCAATACATTTAAGCAGCCACGCCATATTCTGTCCCAGGCGGCGCATTGTCTGCATGCCTTCCTCATCCAAGAACACATCGTCTGGCTTGTTGCCATGCACTTGATTCCAGTAAACCGAAGGCACTGTTGGCATGTTGCATATCCCATAATACTTATTCAAATCATCGAATCCGGCAGAAGCTCCGCCGCGACGGCAGCTTACAACAGTTGCAGCAGGCTTGTTGGTATAAAGCGATGCCTTGCTGCAGAACGCCCTGTCCATAAACGGCTTAATGAAACCTGAAGGACCGGCAAAATGGATTGGAGTGCCAAAGACAAATCCGTCGGCCTCATCAACCTTCTCAAGAAATCTGTTCACTGTGTCTTCATCATACCAACAACGCTTTGTCTGGCTACATTTTCCGCATCCGAGACAACCCATTATTGGCTTATTTCCGCACCAGAAGATTTCAGTATCTATGCCACACTTAACCAACTCGCCTGCAACAACCTCCAGCGCTGCATGTGTACATCCGTTAGGCTTTGGGCTTCCGTTAACTAATAAAACTTTCATGATATGTGTCTTTAATTTCAAAAAACATTATTAAAATAAAGAAGGACGAACAGTCTGAACTATGCCAGACACGTTCGTCCCAATACTTATGTCGACAATAATATTAATAGACGCGCGGACCAAATATGGCAGTTCCAACACGAACCATTGTGCTGCGGCACTGAACGGCAATCTTGTAATCGTCGCTCATGCCCCATGAACGTTCGCAGAATGCGTCATCATCGGCAAAATAGCGTGCCTTAACCTCATCAAAGAAGTCGGCAGCCGTGTTAAACTCACGTCTAATCTGAGCCTCATCGTCAACATTAGAGGCCATCATCATCAAGCCGCATATCTGCACATTGTGAAGCTCACGCCACTCTCCGTTCTCAAGGAGTTCGCGGCAGGCGTCGAGGGTGAGTCCGTATTTTGTAGCCTCTTCGGCGATATGCAGTTCAAGCAGCACTTTTATCACACGATTGTGCTTAGCGGCGTGCTTGTTTATCTCTTTCAGAAGTTTCAGAGAGTCGACAGCCTCAACCATTGAAATATAAGGCGCAATGTATTTCACCTTGTTGGTCTGAAGATGTCCTATGAAGTGCCACTCTATGTCATCGGGCAGATTCTGCTGTTTCTTTGCCAGTTCCTGCTCATGACTTTCACCGAAAACGCGCTGCCCGGCATTATATGCAGCCTCGATGTATTCATCGGGATGAAACTTGCTCACGGCAACAAGGCGTACACCCTGCGGCAGTGTGTCAAGTATGTTTTTCAGATTAGCCGCAACGTCAACGTTCATTATTGATGCGCCTCCTCCGCATTCTGTCCGTCCTGCTCATACTCAGGTTTATCGTCAACCTCAGTTTTCTTCAAGGTCTGATTGTGCTCAAACACATCCATTATCTGCGTTTCAGCTATGCTTGCAATAACATAGTCGATCATTGTTCCGCCCATAACCTCGTCGATGCTCTTTACTGCACCCGGCAATGTGCTGCCGTGTACGAGATAGTTGACAGTAGATTTTTTCTCTTTTTCTGTTTTCTCGTCGATGGTTATAAACTGCAGTTTAGCCTTATACCAACGGTCGGCTGAAGGAGAATCGCTGAAGAAGATTTCGCCATAAACAGCTTTCTTGATATCCTTAACCTCAAACTCGCCACTTATATAAGACGACATTTCTTCAATTATGCTTGCTTCAGCTTCAGTAAAACTGAGCGCATCTACAACATACTGCTCCGTTACCTTCTTCAGACTTCCGTCCTCCATTGTCTTTTCGTAACGTATTTTGCACTCAAACCATGTTGATGTTCTGCTTCTCATCATATTCTTTTATAATTTAAATTCTGTTTCTATATTTTATTTATCCTGACCATGAAGGCTCGATAAAGCCGTGCAAAATTAATTAAATATCCCGACAACACAAAATCAAGAATAATAAATTGAATGCCTTTTATTAATATTTCTTTAATTCGGATATGTAACATTTCATAATGATTGGCATCTGAAATTTACCTTCATGCAACCATATCTTACATGTTACTTCTTTTTAAAATAATCCTTGCATATTTTTAAAAACAGCATAGGCTCTGAAGCTATTGTATCCCAAAGCCTCTTGCCGCCTCTGAGAACACGCTTGTCAACATAGTCTACAAGCTCGGGATTTGTCTTTTTATAACGAATACGCATGGCATTAAGACTTATGACATTACCTGTCATAAACGGCACTATAACACTGTCGCCGGAAAGGCTTATGCCGTAAATGGTTGATATGTTCATCTTGCCCAACTGCATATTCTGAGAGTCAACTCCATTCCACCAGAATATTTTTCCAATTTCGTTTTCGCCCTCTTTATATACAAACTGTCTCGTGGTTCTTTTTGGCTTAAGCAATGACGGATTAGCCACAAGATGTGACTCAAGATGATCATATTTTCCGTCGGACGATATTTTCTTTACGAAATCTATGCTTTTGACATTATCAGCATTATATGAAACTGCATTTTTGCCGTCGGGTGCAGGCGACATGGTAAACGATGTGTTCATACGCTTAAACAACTTGCCGTCCACCCAATAAGTCTGAACATATCCCTCTACCACACTTCCGTCTGTCAGCGTAAGACGCACGTGGTCGTTTTCCGGATCACGGGTTTCTTGCGCACCGGCACATACTGAAAAGACGACAAACAAAATAATGACAAATAATTTATTCATAAAAATGTTTTTACCAATTTAACAATATGCCGACTGAAAGCAGCAAGCCATAAATAAACATATTGCGTGCTGTGTCGCCAAGAACCATATTAAGAGCCTTACCTTTATTAATACGCACCATCTTGCGATAAGCCATATAATGAGGTATAAGATAAAGCAACGGCAACACAAACGCACCGACATGGCCATCAAAAACGAACAAAAGGCCTATGACGACGGCCATTATGCCCGAACACAAATAAGCTGTGCGCCCAGCCTCGGCTCCGACTCTCACTACAAGAGTTTTCTTGCCTGCTTTTATATCATTGTCTATGTCGCGATAATTATTAACAAGCAGCAATGTGTCTATAACAAAGCCGCAGGCTATTGAGGCGGCAAACACTTCAATTGTGAAAGTATCGGTCTGAAGATAATAAGTAACGCATACAGGAACTATTCCGAAAAACACCAATACAAGGACATCACCAAGACCCAAATAAGACAGAGTTGTAGTATAAAGGAAACAAAACAGGACACAAAACACTCCGATAAGAATCATTTCCAGCCCGCCATAAAGTACAAGAGGCAAACCTATACAGCAGGCCACGGCCGTGGTTATTATTATTGCACGGCGCATAGCCGTGGATGACACCCAGCCTTGTGCGCAAGCACGGCGCGGGCCAAGGCGTGTTTCGTCATCGTTACCTCTTATAAAATCAAAATAATCATTGATGAAGTTAGCGTCAATCTGCATCACAAATGCAAACAACAGGCACAGCAATGCCGGAAGCCATCCGAAATCTGACAAGCCAAGGTCTCTGCCGGCAAACGCCAAGCCTATCATAACAGGCACTGCTGCACCTGTAAGAGTCTTAGGACGTGAAGCAAGCAGCCACGCCTTAGCGGAATTTAATTTTATTTGTATCTCATCCATTATTACAGTCTTTAAAATAAGGTCCCCGCTCACCCTACTGCCACACGCCGGCTTAAGACACCGTAAAGTGCAGCACGGCCGCCTGACTGAATACTTGCTTATAAAAGCATTACACCACACATGCCATAAGCATCACACATACCCTGCAACATTACAAAGCCATTACAGACCTGTGATGCAGGTTAATTTCATGCAGCCGCTAACTTCAAAGGGCGAATCACTTGCAAAAGTAAACATTAAATCGTATATTTGCAAGAAATTAATGATTCTTAAAGCTATGATTGACAAGAATGTAAGTCTGGACCTTATGGCCTTTATCGAAACGGACATACTGCCTCGTTATGCCGAATTTGACAAAGCCCACAATCTGACTCATGTCACACGCGTGATAAACCGCTCGATAAAACTGGCACGAAAGATTGGGGCCGACGTCAACATGGCTTACGCTACGGCCGCATATCACGACCTGGGACTGGAAGGGCCGCGCGCCATACACCACATAACCAGCGGCAAAATCTTGGCGGCCGACATGCGCCTGCGCAAATGGTTTTCGGCAGAACAGATAAAGATTATGAAAGAGGCGGTTGAAGACCACAGAGCTTCGGCCTCACATGCTCCGCGAAGTATTTACGGAAAGATAGTGGCTGAAGCCGACCGTGACCTTGAACCTGAAACCGTGTTCAGAAGGATTATTGAATATGGAACCGACCATTATCCTGAAAAGAGCAAAGAGGAACACTGGAAACGATTTTGCGAACATCTTGACAACAAATATTCAACTCACGGATATATAAAGCTATGGATTCCTGGCTCTGAAAACGAAAAGAGTTTAAAACAGATAAGAGACATGATTATACAGCCTGATAAACTCAGGACGATATTTGACAATCTTTACGCTGAAGAAACTGAAAACAAATAGCAGGCAAAAGGCATAACGCCAACTGCAAGATACAACAGAAGAATATAACATGAAAGCATTAATATTAATTATGTCAATGCTGCTTGCTGCGACCGGACTAAAGGCGCAGACAGCCGACACGCTGCGCCATGAGGTGCTGCTGGAGACAACAAAAGGCAACATCCGCATTGTGCTGTACAACGAAACACCGCTGCACCGTGACAACTTTATCAAACTGGTTAAAGAAGGATTTTATGACGGACTGCTGTTTCACCGCGTAATAGACAGATTCATGATACAGACCGGCGACAGTGCAAGCCGACATGCCGCACCGGGACAAATGCTCGGCGACTCGCCCGAAAGCTATAAGATTCCGGCAGAAATAATATATCCGGCTCTGTTCCATAAACGCGGAGCCGTGGCTGCTGCACGCGAAAGCGACAATGTAAACCCGGACAGAGAGTCGTCAGCATCGCAGTTTTATATAGTATATGGCAGGCGTTTTAACGACAGCATGCTTGACGACGTACAGCTGAGACTCGACAAAAATACCGGAGGCACGGTTAAATTGACACCTGAAATAAGAGAAGCATATAAACGGTTTGGCGGAACTCCCCATCTTGACGGCCAATATACGGTTTTCGGCGAAGTGACAGAGGGCATAGACACCGTTGAAAATATTGAATGGGCTGAAACAGACAAGAACGACAGGCCTGTTGAAGATATAAGGATTATACGCGCGACAGTGATAAAATAGCGCACAATCAACCGGAAATATTTTCATGTTATGCCTTTAATGTTTACACTTAACGTCAACTGAGCCATACAGGTACGGGAGTCAAAATGTAAGAGTATGCGCCATAAAGCCTCTCAAAACGTAAATATCGGAAACACACTTTCGGGGATATAAAACAGCTTCCGGATAACATAAGTATGGCATCTGATAACACATAAAACGACAGAAAAAGAGGCTGAATATGAGGATTTGGCAACCCAAAAGCGACACTTTTATGCCTCAAAGGCCATCTCTTGGCACACAAAAGGACATAATTCATAATGCAAAAGGCCACCTTTTACAATGCGAAAGGTGGCCTTTTGCATTTTTGTTTTACCGTTTTTATTGCACATTATCTTTGATTTTGCTCTATAACATTAAGCCACAGAGCGTTACGCCTGCACACCTCAAACTGCGATATTTACGCACAAATAATTTTATTTTCTGAAAAACGCCGTATAGAAACGTCAAGAAAAATCAGAAAGACAGCAAAAGGGCACAAATATAATCATGAAGAAACAATAAGAAAAAAGACGACATCACCTATTTAAGATATTTTTGGGATATTCTTCAAAATTACGTCCCTATATTCCAAAATTCTTTGTATTTTTGCACAAGCCAAACAACAGCTTTTCAGACAAAAGCCCAATTTGTCTGCATTAAGTCCGTGTTGTTTACCGTATGAAAAGTCTGCTCTGCTGACAGACACATCAGTCACTGTAAGCGAAAAGACTTTGCATTCATCAAAAAAGAACAATTCTAAGTATGAACGTTTTAGAACTAAGTGAACAGGAAATTGGCAGACGCCAAAGTCTTCAGGAGCTGCGCGATATGGGAATAGACCCATATCCTGCCGCCGAGTATCCAACAAATGCTTTCTCGACAGACATAAAAGCGGAATTCAAAGACGAAGAGCCGCACAGAGAGGTATGCATAGCAGGCCGTATGATGAGCCGCCGCGTAATGGGTAAAGCATCTTTCGCCGAGATTCAAGACTCTAAAGGAAGAATTCAGGTTTACATCACACGCGACGACATTTGCCCTGGCGAGGACAAAGACATGTATAATAAAGTTTTCAAAAGACTGCTCGACATCGGAGATTTCATCGGTGTAAAAGGCTTCGTGTTCAGAACCCAGACAGGCGAAATAAGCGTACACGCACAGAGCCTTACGCTGCTGTCAAAGAGCCTCAAGCCGCTGCCTATCGTAAAATATAAGGACGGAGTTGCCTACGACAAGTTTGAAGATCCCGAGTTGCGTTATCGTCAGCGCTATGTCGACCTTGTGGTAAACGACGGCGTGAAAGAAACATTCTTGAAGCGTGCAACAGTGCTGAGAACTCTGCGCAAGGTTCTCGACGACGCAGGCTATACCGAGGTTGAGACACCTATACTGCAGTCTATCCCCGGAGGTGCATCGGCTCGCCCGTTCATAACTCATTTCAACGCCCTTAACGTTGACATGTATATGCGTATCGCCACAGAGCTTTATCTGAAACGACTCATCGTCGGCGGTTTCGAGGGAGTTTACGAACTTGGAAAGAACTTCCGCAACGAAGGCATGGACCGCACGCACAACCCTGAATTTACATGTATGGAGCTGTATGTTCAGTATAAGGACTACAACTGGATGATGTCTTTCACCGAACAGCTGCTCGAAAAGATATGTATCGCTGTCAACGGAAAACCAGAAAGCGAGATTAACGGCAACGTTATCAGCTTCAAGGCTCCGTATCGCCGTCTGCCTATTCTTGATGCAATCAAAGAAAAGACCGGCTACGACCTCAACGGCATGGACGAAGAGCAGATACGTGAGGTCTGCAAAAAGCTGAACATGGAAATAGACGACACCATGGGTAAGGGCAAACTTATCGACGAGATATTCGGCGAGTTCTGCGAGGGCACTTTCATACAGCCTACATTCATAATCGACTACCCTGTAGAGATGTCACCGCTGACAAAGATGCACCGCAGCAAACCCGGACTGACAGAGCGCTTTGAGCTTATGGTAAACGGTAAGGAGCTTGCCAACGCCTACTCTGAGCTTAACGACCCGATTGACCAGGAGGAGCGTTTCAAGGAGCAGATGAGACTTGCCGACAAGGGCGACGACGAAGCTATGATTATCGATCAGGACTTCTTGCGCGCACTGCAGTACGGTATGCCTCCTACAAGTGGTATCGGTATAGGTATCGACCGTCTTGTTATGCTCATGACAGGCGAAGTATCTATACAGGAAGTTCTCTTCTTCCCGCAGATGCGCCCGGAGAAGAAAGCGCCCAAGAGCAGCGTTGCCGAGTGGAAGGCTATCGGAGTGCCCGAAGAATGGGTTCCGGTATTCAACAAGTGCGGCTACAATCTTGTATCAGATATCAAAGAAGTTAATCCGCAGAAATTACAGATGGACGTTTGCGGAATTAACAAGAAATACAAACTCGGCTACGAGAATCCTAAAGTGGACGAATTTGCAAAATGGATTGAGAACGTAAACAATTCTGAAAACGAATAAATCATAAGCGGTGGCATACTGACAGGGCACAATGCCCATAAGCATGTCACCGCAATATCTGACGACATTTTATTCGCTGATTAATAATAACGAATTACAAATCGAAAAGATGTACGATTGCGGAAGAATAGCAGTTATTGGCGGCGGAAGCTGGGCTACCGCCATTGCCAAAATTGTGGTGGGGCACACACATCATATCGGATGGTATATGCGCCGTGACGACCGCATTGAAGACTTCAAAAGGCTCGGACATAATCCGGCTTACCTTACAAGCGTTCATTTCAATATTGACGAAATAGGATTCTCAAGCGACATTAATAAAATTGTCCAGGCTTACGACACTCTGATATTCGTCACACCCTCGCCATACCTCAAAAACCACCTGAAAAAACTAAAGACAAGGATAAAAGACAAATTTGTCATTACTGCCATAAAAGGCATAGTGCCGGACGAGAATCTCGTATGCTCGGAGTATTTCCACCAAGTATACGATGTTCCATACGAAAACCTTGCCTGCCTGGGAGGTCCTTCACATGCGGAGGAAGTGGCACTTGAACGCCTTTCATACCTCACAGTAGGATGCAGCGACCGCGAAAAGGCACTTGCATTCTCTGAGATATTGGCAAGCGACTATATCAAGACAAAAATAAGCAGCGATGTAATAGGCATAGAATATTCTTCTGTACTGAAAAATGTCTACGCAATTGCTGCAGGTGTTTGCAGCGGCCTTAAATACGGCGACAACTTCCAGTCGGTACTGATGTCTAACGCTGTACAGGAGATGTCGCGATTTTTAAAGACTATCCATCCAATTGACCGTAACATAACCGACTCGGTTTACCTGGGCGACTTGCTTGTAACCGGCTATTCAAACTTTTCACGAAACCGCACATTCGGAACAATGATTGGCAAAGGATACAGCATAAAAAGTGCACAGATAGAAATGGAGATGATTGCCGAAGGTTACTTCGGCACCAAATGCATGAAAGAAATTAACCGTCACTGCCACGTAAACATGCCTATCCTTGACGCAGTTTACAACATTCTTTACGAACGCATATCACCACAAATTGAAATAAAACTGTTAACAGATTCATTCAGATAAAAGATCATAAAATCTATATAAGCAATGGAAAATATTAAATTAGATGTATCTAAAGCTGTTCAATTTCTTAAAGAAGGAACAGTTGAGAATTATGAAGTTAAGGTAAAAGAAGCTCAAGAGGCACTTGAAAACGGAACATGCCCGGGTAACGACTTTTTAGGATGGCTGCATTTGCCGTCATCAATAACACCTGCATTCATTAAAGAAATACAGGACTGCGCTAACACTCTGCGTGAAAATTGTGAGGCAATAGTTGTTGCCGGCATCGGCGGAAGCTATCTTGGCGCACGTGCCGTTATTGAGGCTTTGAGCAACTCTTTCGCTTGGCTCGTTAACGACAAGAGCAATCCTACAATTCTTTTTGCAGGAAACAACATTGGCGAAGACTATCTGTATGAACTCACTGAATATCTCAAAGACAAGAAATTCGGTGTCATCAACATATCTAAATCAGGAACAACAACTGAAACAGCCCTCACATTCAGACTGCTGAAGAAACAATGCGAAGAGCAAAGAGGCAAAGACGAGGCTAAAAAAGTTATCGTTGCTGTTACCGATGCAAAGAAAGGTGCCGCAAGAGCTGCTGCAGACAAAGAAGGATACAAGACATTTGTTATTCCCGACAACGTTGGCGGACGTTTCTCTGTACTCACTCCGGTAGGTCTTCTGCCTATCGCTTGCGCTGGATTTGACATTACAAAACTTGTTGAAGGTGCTGCTGACATGGAAAAAGCCTGCGGTAAAGATGTTGCCTACAACGAGAATCCTGCAGCCATCTATGCTGCTGTCCGTAACGGACTCTACAGCCAGGCCGGCAAGAAGATCGAGATAATGGTCAACTATCAGCCGAAACTTCACTTTATCAGCGAATGGTGGAAACAGCTATTCGGTGAGAGCGAAGGCAAGGACAACAAGGGTATATTCCCTGCTTCTTGCGACTTCACAACAGACCTTCACTCAATGGGACAGTGGATTCAGCAGGGCGAGCGCTCAATCTATGAAACTGTAATCAGCATTGAGGAGCCTGCAAAGAAACTTCTCTTCCCTAACGACGAGGAAAACCTTGACGGTCTGAACTTCCTCGCAGGCAAGCGTGTTGACGAAGTTAACAAGATGGCTGAACTCGGAACTCGCCTGGCTCACGTAGACGGCGGAGTGCCAAACATCAGAATATCTGTCCCCGTATTGAACGAATATTATATCGGACAGCTTATCTACTTCTTTGAGAAAGCTTGCGGAATAAGCGGCAACATCTTAGGTGTTAATCCGTTTAACCAGCCGGGAGTTGAGGCATACAAGAAGAATATGTTTGCACTGCTCGACAAACCTGGTTACGAGGAAGACAGCAAGGCTATCAAAGAGCGTCTGGCAAAAGAGAAATAATAAATCTCTATAAGCCATGAAAATCTCATGGCAAAAATGAAAAGCCGCAAGCAACTGGCATAATTGACAATAAAGGAAGTATACAGCATGGCTTGCGGCGTCATACAATGTGACTGACTATGTTTGAAAAAGAAATAAAACAATACTTGGAAAGACACGGCTTTGAGGCTTTTAAGCCCAAAGCCGTTCTTTTTGATATGGATGGTGTTTTGTATAACAGTATGCCCTATCATGCAATGAGCTGGAATAAGTCGATGAAGAAGTTCGGACTCAACATAACTCCTGAAGAGGCTTATGAATTTGAAGGAATGAGAGGTGTTGAAACCATTAAGTTGTTAGCCAAACGCCAATGGAACAAAGACATCACTGATGAAGAATCAGCCATGATGTATGAAGAAAAGTCTAATGAGTTTAAAAGATGCTCCAAAGCTGAAAAGATGGAGGGTGTAGAAGAACTCATGAGAAAAATCAAGGCAGACGGGCTGAAGATTGTCGTTGTTACAGGAAGCGGGCAAAGAAGTTTGCTTGACAAGCTTGAAAGCGAATTTAACGGACTCATACACAGAGATCTGATAATCAGCAGTTTCGACGTCAAGCACGGCAAACCCAATCCTGAGCCTTATCTGTGCGGACTTAAAAAAGCCGGCGTTGAGCCTTGGGAAGGCATTGTTGTAGAAAATGCGCCGTTAGGAGTGAGAGCCGGAGTTGCAGCCAACATATTCACAGTGGCAGTAAACACAGGTCCGCTGCCTGACAAGATGCTTGCCGATGAAGGTGCAAACATCATATTCGACAAGATGACTTCATTCAGAGATTCGTGGGAAAAACTGAGTGAAAACTGGAAAAAGCAATAAAATGAACAAGCTCAGATTTATGCTTGACGTTAAAGAAATAATACACAACAAGCATAAAGACCCAAACAAAACAAAAGGACAATACCCTTAAAAGGCATTGTCCTTTCATTTTATCTAAACTACAGACAGTTATAATTATCCGTAGATAACCTTTCCGTTCTCGTCCTCATAAGGAGCAAGATCCTTAGCGTACTGGTTCATTGCACGCAGGCTCATACCCATAGAAGAGAAACCACCGTCGTGGTAAAGGTTCTGCATTGTAACCTTGCGAGTGAAGTCAGAGAACATCATAACGCAATAGTCAGCACACTCTTCAGCGTTGGCATTGCCGAGTGGAGACATCTTGTTGGCAAAGTCCATCAGGTTGTCCATGTCCTTGATACCCTTACCTGCTGTAGTTGCAGTAGGCGACTGAGATATTGTGTTGATGCGGACATGCTTCTCACGGCCATAAATATATCCGAAACTGCGTGCGATGCTCTCGAGCATACTCTTTGCATCAGCCATATCATTATATCCAAAGAATGTACGCTGTGCTGCAACATAAGTAAGAGCAACAACAGAACCATACTCAGCAATGGCATCCTGCTTCTTGGCAACCTGAAGCATTTTGTGGAACGAAATAGCTGAGATGTCGAGAGTCTTCTGCAGATAATTGTAATCAAGATCGTCGTAAGTACGGTGCTTGCGCACGTTGGGACTCATACCGATAGAATGGAGTACGAAGTCGATTTTACCGCCCAACAACTTAACTGACTCGGCAAAAACTTTTTCCAAATCCTCTACACTTGTAGCATCAGCAGCAATTATAGGTGCGTTAAGCTTTTTGCTAAGCTCATCGAGAGTACCCATACGCAATGCCATTGCAGTGTTGCTCAAGGTTATTGAAGCGCCTTCTTCTACAGCCTTCACGGCTACTTTCCATGCTATGGAATCTTCATTAAGCGCGCCGAAAATAATACCGCGCTTACCTTTCAACAAATTGTGAGTCATTTTTTATTAATTTCTTTGATTAATTTTAGGGTGCAAATTTACAACATTTATACAATATAGGCAAACAATTAAAGTTAAGATTTATTAGGCAAAACAATTTAAGACAATACATTACACATATTAAAAGGCCAATAAGCTATCCCAGATAACAGATAGAGTGCATTAAACATATCATTTTGTAATACTAAGCGCAGAAAATATTACAGACATGATATAAAGACAAAAGACGCCTTGAGGCTGATAAGATGCCACAAGGCGAAATGAACAATACAAAAAACGGTATGCAAAATGTATTTACTAAATAATCACAGCCGTGCCGCTGCAAGACACCATAAGCATGGAGCCAGACTCGCCCACTGTCTCATAATCGAGGTCAATACCTACTATGGCATTAGCACCGAGAGCACTTGCACGTTCGGACATCTCAGCAAGCGCATTGTCTTTTGCCTTGCGCAAGACGCCCTCATACGAACTGCTGCGGCCTCCGAAGAAATCTCTTATGCCTGCAAGAAAATCCTTAAATACGTTGGCTCCTACAATAACCTCACCCGTAACCACGCCAAGATACTCCTTGACGGGTCTGCCTTCTATTGTTGGTGTTGTTGACAATATCATAGCTGTATAAAGTTTAAATTTATATTTTGCGTTATTATATGAAAACAAAGACAATGCAGTTCAGCCAAAGTTATGCCTACTCATTCCATGAAATCTCTGCACTGCCGAAACATTTATGATGATTCTTGTCATAAACGACACAGAACTGGCCAGGGGCCACGCCCTGAATAAGATGCTCTGAATGTACAACATATTCGCCTTCACCCTTGCGTTCCAACTTTGCAGGATGGTATTCGGGCGTATGACGTATCTTGAATGTAACATTAATCTGGTCGGCATCGTTCCACGGATTGCATGTAAGAAAATGGAAATCATGTATGGCAAAGTCTTTCTTATAAGCCGTCAACGGCTCATATCCCTTGCTTACATACAGAATGTTGCGCTTCATATCCTTCTTGACAGCATACCAAGGTCCGCCTCCAAAACCAAGTCCGTGACGCTGTCCGATGGTGTGAAACCACAAACCTTTGTGCATTCCTATCTTCTTTCCGGTTTCAAGTTCGAGCACATCTCCGGGATTTTCACCAAGATAACGGCGGATATAATCATTGTAGTTTATCTTGCCGAGAAAACAGATGCCCTGGCTGTCCTTGCGCTTTGCATTGACAAGATGTTCACGTTCGGCTATTTCGCGCACCTCGTCCTTCATATAATGCCCTATCGGAAACAGTGCCTTACGCAACTGCCAGTCGTATATTTGAGCAAGAAAGTCGGTCTGATCCTTCACCGGGTCAGGACTGGTAACGAGCCATTTCTGTCCGTCGATTATTTCAGTCTGCGCATAATGCCCCGTTGCAATCAAATCATAGTCGTGTCCTGCCTTTTGGTCGAAGGCTCCAAACTTAATAAGTCGGTTGCACATAACGTCAGGATTAGGCGTAAGTCCGTTACGCACCTTGTCCATCGTATATTTGGTAACCTGCTCCCAATATTCCTTATGGCAATCTATCACCCGGAGCTTGCAGCCATACTTGGCAGCAACGGCCGTAGCCATTTCAAGGTCTTCCTCGCTCGAACAGTCCCACTCCTCTTCTTCCTCGGGTCCTATTTTTATATAAAAGCAATCAGGATGCAATCCTTGACGTGCCAATTCATAAACCACAACCGAACTGTCTACGCCGCCGGAAAGCAGCACTGCTATCTTTTTGTCTTTAAGATTCTCCATCATTAATCATTGTTTCTTGATGCAAACATACACAAAAATAACGACATTTCACCCTAAAACGGCAACAAATATACACTCTAACCATCTAATCGTATGTGTAAAATAAGTAAAGGGAGAATAATTTAAAATGGTACTTTTAGGAACAATCGTAAAAACCTAAGTTTCAGTTAAGGCCTCCAGAACTGGCATCGAACAGAAGAATACATATTAAACGGCGAATTTTGCATAAAATAGCGCTTTTAATATAAAAGTCTATATATCAGGCACTTAACAAAATTCAATACATGAATGAAAAGACAACATAGCACAAAAGATGGCCTTTTGCATCATAAAAGGCCGTCTTTTACACTGCAATTCGATGCCTTTTGCATCATAAAAGGACGTGTTTTATAGCGAAATGGGCTATTATTGGCATAAAACCAGGCTGATTTAAGGTTGAAAATGGATGAAATATGGCATAAGAACATGCTAGAAGCACTAATAAAGAACTCTGTTTTTGCTAGAATGAAAAATAATAATGACAATATTTTTTACTCTTAAATCTTCATAAAATGGACGATTTATAACCATAATGGAAAAAGTGAATATAAAAAGTCTAATAATATAACAATCTGAATATACACGCTCTGAAACAAAAGACTATATACTTAATTTTTCAAACATGCTAAACAAATTACCTATACAAAGGCATAGTTTTCACCTCTCACGACATGACACTGTCAGAATACATTGTAAATATTGCCATAAAGAAATAAGCTTCAAAGCCAAACAAACGTAGGCAATACTACGGTTATAAAAAACAATATGGCCAAAGACCGGACTATACCGCATCTTTGGCCATATATGTTTATGATATTATTGTCAAATAAAATTCGACATTAAAGAGCTGCCCAAATCCAATCGTAGAAGAAGCTGCAAACACCACAAAGAAGCACGCCTGCAGTGCAGATTGTGAGAGCAAGCTTTGTGTTGCAGTCGCTCTTGAATGTAGGCAGAGGATTCTCTGAAGTCTTGATGTACATTGCCTTAACGATAAGCAGATAGTAGTAAAGACTTATCACAGTGTTGATCAAAGCAACGAATACTACAATGTGTGTGAGGACAGAACCCTCCTCCAAAGCTGCCATGAACACGAAGAACTTGCTGAACATACCTGCGAACGGAGGAATACCGCCGAGAGAGAACAGCGCAAATGTCATAAGCAAAGACAGTTTGGGGTTAGTTGAATAGAAACCGTTGTAGGCATCCATCTTTGTAATACCGTTGTTGTTTTCCTCTACAACACCGATTACAGTGAACACTGCCAGGTTGGCAACTACATAAACCAGTACATAGTAAGACAGAGCAGCTACACCGAGGGCATTGTCACCGATGACAGCCAGCATGATATAACCGGCCTGAGAGATAGAACTGAAGGCCATGAAGCGCTTGAGCTCTTTCTGACGGATGGCAAACAGGTTGGCGATGGTGATGCTGAGTACAACGAGTACGTACATAACGTAAGTCCAATACGGAGTAAGCGGAGCAAACACTTTCATGAGAATAGCCATGAGTGTAAATGCTGCAGCACCCTTAGAGATTACGCTAAGATAACCGGTAACTGTTGTAGGAGCGCCCTGATATGTATCGGCTGTCCAGAAGTGGAAAGGAACAAGACTAATCTTGAATCCAAGACCGCTCATGAAGAACACCATACCCATAACGTTCATTGTAAGATTCTGCTTCTGTGCAAGAACTGTTGCAACATCATCAAAATAGAGAGTGCCTACTCCACCATAGATGAACGAAATACCATAAAGCATTATTCCGCTTGAGAATGTTGCTGTAAGGATAAACTTGGCAGCAGCCTCAGCTGAATTGTGACGGTATTTATCGAGAGCAACAAGACATGCCATAGGCACAGATGCCATTTCGAGTCCAAGGAAGAACATCAGGAAGTGTCCAGCACTCATCATGACGTTCATACCGAGCAGTGTTGATACGACAAGCATATAGAACTCGCCCTCTTTGAACGAAGTGTCCGGTCTGCTCAGCCACTTGCGGCTCTGTATGAGGACGATGAGTGTGCCGGCAGCCAAGATTGTCTTCATTACATTAACGGCCGATGTTGTAACATACATTCCGCCAAATGCAGAAACTGGTTCCTGCGGAAATACGTTGATAAGCACCTGAGCAAGCATCAGTATGCAAACCAGCGGATTGAACCACTTGCGCTCACTTTTGCGAGATGATGCGAAATCGGCAATGAAGACGATAACAAGGATAGCCATCAGTGTGGCTTCCGGAATCATATTAAGAAATTGACTGTAATTCATTTTTCTGCTGATTTATTATATTGATGCAATAGCTGAAACATTGTTAATATGGTCAAGGATTGGTATCATTGCATTGTTGATAACATCGCTGACCCATAACGGAGCAAGACCGAGTCCTGCTACGCAGAATATAAGACAGCATACAGCCACGCGCTCATCCCAGGTTGCGTCGGTAAGTGTCAGATAATGCGGATCAGCGACCTTCTGATAAAGGATTTTGCCGACAACACGCAAAATGTAGACAGCCGTTACAACGATACTTGTACATGCGATGATGGTGCAAGTACGATGGAATACGTCATTATTAGCAAATGATCCTACGAAAATAGTCATCTCTGCAATAAATCCTGAGAAGCCAGGCAAACCAAGGTTAGCCAAACCGGCGATAACATAACCTACACTGAGGAATGGCATTATCTTCATCAATCCGCCGAGCTTACGCACGTCACGTGTGTGTGTACGGCCGTAAATCATACCGATAAGAGCGAAGAACAATGCTGTCATCAAACCGTGAGAAAGCATCTGGAGAACAGCTCCGGTGCAAGATGTCTTGGTCATCATGAGCAATGCGAACAATACAAGACCGCAGTGAGAAACTGAAGAATATGCGTTGATATACTTCAAGTCGGTCTGTACACATGCTGACAAAGCTCCATAAACAACAGAAATTGTTGTAAGTATCAGGAATATCCATCCAAGCTCGTGTGCTGCATCAGGCAGAAGGAACATGGCGATACGGAAACATCCGTAACCTCCAAGTTTCATAAGCACGCCTGCGTGAAGCATTGACACTGCTGTAGGCGCTGAAGCGTGACCGTCGGGGCTCCATGTGTGGAACGGGAACAGAGCGCCAAGAACGCCGAAACCGATGAATACGAACGGGAAGAACACCTTCTGAACTGCAACAGGAATGTTGTGCATTGCTGCAATCTCGAGGATATTCATTGTGGTTGCACCACTTCCGAAATATATTCCGATGATACCGAGAATCAAGAGAGCAGAACCACCCATAAGCATAAGGGTAAGTTTCATTGCTGAATATTCCTTATGACCGCTGCCCCATACACCGATAAGAAGGTACATAGGGATAAGAGCAACCTCATAGAACATAAACATTGTGAACAGGTCGGTGCTGATGAAGAATCCATATACACCGGTGCTCAGCAGAGTGAACCAAAGGAAGTATTCCTTTGTCATAGGCTTCAGCTGCCAAGATGCAAAAGTACCAGTAAATACGATGATGCTTGAGAGCAAAAGCATAACCACTGATATTCCGTCAACACCTACAGAATAGGCGATGTTCAGCGGAGCAAACCAAGGTATGCTGTAAGTAAACAACATCTCATCAGTGTTGCCTGCAGCCCTCATCTGTATGAATGTAACCGTAAGCCAGATTGACAAGATCAAAAGACATGACGATCCTGCAACCATTACGCCACGCACCTGATTAAGATTGCGGGCCAGCCACAGACCCAACAACATCAGAACGGGTAATACTACAAATAAACTTAATATACTCATTTTTTCAGTTTTCTTTTATAGACAAATACATAACAACACTAATGCAATGGTGCCTGTAAGGAACCATACGGCATACTGACGCACGTCACCGCTCTGCCAGCCACGTATGCTTTCTCCTGATTCATTGGCACCCCAAGCCATAAAGTTCATTGCACCGTCAACGACATGACGATCGAACCAAGCCAATGGTGTGCTCACACATCTGAAGATTATCTTATGTGTTACAAACATCCAAACTTCATCCATGTAGAAACGCTTGTATGCAGCACGGTGCAGTTTCGGGAACTTGCGGGCAAGCATATCTGCAACTGGAGTCTCTTCACCTTTATACATATATGTGGCAAGAGCAATACCGCATATTGCAAGAACTGTGCTTACACCGGCAACGAACCAGTTGGTGTGTGTACCAAATGCTATGCCGTTTGCTGAAACGAATTCACCAAACTCAAATACATGCAATGTTCCGAAGATACCTACAAGCATGGTTATCGCAGAAAGGACAATAAGAGGAATTGTCATTGTAAGCGGAGCTTCGTGAGGCTCGTGAGCGCCCTCTGCCTTGTGAGTTTCATAATAACTCTTGCCCCAGAAGATAACGTAATACAGACGGAACATATAGAATGCTGTCATTGCAGCTATTGCACTCATGATTCCACCCATGACAGGTGAGAAGTTATAGCATGCAACCAAGATTTCATCCTTAGAGCAGAAACCTGAGAAGAACGGTATACCTGCAATGGCAAGACATGAAATAAGGAATGTCCAGTGAGTTACAGGCATATACTTACGCAGACCGCCCATATACATCTTTTCGTTAGAATGTACCGCATGAATGATACATCCTGCACCGAGGAACAGACAAGCCTTAAACATGGCATGAGTAAACAGGTGATACATTCCGGCCATATATCCAAGTCCGTTTGCATCAGCATACTCTGCAGTCATTGCTACAGCGCCAGTTTCAGGATCAGGCATGCTTACGCCAAGTGCGACGAGCATGAAACCAATCTGAGAGATTGTTGAGAATGCAAGCACACGCTTGATATCACTCTGGCAGCATGCTACGGCTGCTGCATAGAAGGCTGTGAACGCTGCAATGTATGCAACCCAATGCAAAGCCTCAGGAGCAAACTTGACAAATATCGGGAAAAGGCTTGCTACAAGATAAACTCCGGCTACAACCATTGTTGCTGCGTGGATAAGTGCGCTGACAGGTGTAGGACCTTCCATAGCATCCGGCAACCATATATGCAATGGGAACATTGCACTCTTACCGGCACCACCGATAAACATCAGGAACAATGCTGTAGGCAGAATCCAACCGGCCTGGTTGAGTGCTGTCATCTGTGCAGGTGACATCTGAGACAGGTCATAATTAAATGTACCTACGTAGAAACTATAGATAAGGATTCCGATGAGGAAGAACAAGTCAGCAAAACGTGTTACGATAAATGCCTTCTTTGAAGCTGCAACAGCTGCATGCAAAGGATAGTAGAAGCCGATAAGGAGGTATGAAGAAACTCCCACAAGCTCCCAGAACAGATACATCTGGAAGATGTTTGTGGCAACAACCAGTCCGAGCATTGACATTGTGAACAAGCTCAAGAATGCATAATAACGCTGAAAGCCCTTCTCTCCGTGCATATAGCCGAAAGAATAGATGTGGACCATCAGACTGACAGTTGATATAACGATAAGCATCATCGCAGAAATAGGAGTGATGCGGAAACCGATATTAAATGTCAGCAGCTCAGAAAATCTAAGCCAAGTAAAATCAAATGCTGTTACCGTAGGATAAAGGCCGGTGGCAGCGTCTCTTCCCTGTATCAGGAAATACTCAAAAGCTGTGTAGTAGCAAAATACTGTAACAATAGCTATAGAGCAAGTTCCGATAAGTCCGGCAACCTTGTGTGACATCTTCATACCCGCCAAACCGAGAAGAATGAATGTCAGAGCCGGCAATAAGAGTATTAAAAATACATAACCATAATCCATAACACACTAATTTTTCATGTTTTCAATACAGTTCACCTGATCACTATGGAAGTTGCGGTAAACATTAATAATAATAGCCACTGCAACAGCTGTTTCTGCAGCACTAACGCCAATGCTGAACAAAGTGAAGAAGAAACCTTCCATCTGTCCGGGGAACAACAGGCGGTTGAATGCCGCAAAGTTGATATCAACAGAGTTGAGAATCAGCTCAACAGAAATCAACATTGCAATCAGGTTGCGACGGGTAATAAACCCGAACACACCTATAAAAAACAACAGTGCTGAAAGCACAAAGAAATATTCTACTGGTATCATAAATTATTACTCCTTTCTTGAAATTACGATTCCACCAATAATGCAAGCCAGCAAGAATACAGAGATAAACTCGAACGGAAGTACATACTGATACTTCTCAGAACCCATCAGAGTGTGACCGATAAGACTCATTGACACTTCCTCGTCAGGCAGCTGAGCAGCCATGTCGATGAACTTGTTCTTAAGGAACACGCCAACAACAGTAACAAGACTTATCAGAGTAATCAAGGCGCCGAATACCACACGGCTTCCCTTCATGCGCTCAACAAGTCCCTGCAGGGTACGCTTGCTTACAAGCTGAATAGCAAAAATATAAATCATAGTTACACCTCCGGCATAAACACTTATCTGAGCAGCGCCAAGGAAAGTGTAGTCAAGAAGGAAGTATAAGCCAGAAACACCTAAAAGAACGAACAGCAAGAAAGTGGCCGCTCTCATTATCCGCTTTGTCATCACGCACATAAGTGCAGAACCTAAAATGACAACAGCGAGAATTATAAACATTACCATATTAGCCATATCTACGTTCTCCTTTTATTTAGTTTTAGTATTAAAGACGCCAATCTCAAGCGGAGCGCCTCCATCCTCTATATTAGGCAAAGAAGGTTCGTACTTCTCTTTGTCAAGATGCATAACAAGCTTGTCTCTGCCAAAAGTCGAGTTTTCAAAATCATTCACGAACTTAATGGCATCATGAGGACATGCATTTACACACAACTCACAGAACATACATTCGCCTAAATCATAAATATAATCATCGAGGACACGCTTTTTCTTACCGTCCTCTGTTTCAATTGTCTTCTGTACGACCTTAATCGTACCATTGGGACAAGCCATCTCACAAAGCTTGCATGCAACACACTTATTGTTGCCCTCAGCATCCTGCGGCATGATAAGGCGTCCGCGATGGCGTGATGAAACGTGAAGCGTGGTCTTTCTGTTCTCCGGATACTGCTCGGTTACCTTCTTTGTAAGATATTCGCGGAAGGTGACTCCAAGACCTGTAAGCAAAGACTTCAAGCCAAACTTGATTCCACCGAAATAAGATTTATTATTATCTTCCATTTATTATTTCATTTAAGAAATTAAAGAATCAATGAATAACAGTTTCTTATATAATCTGTAAATTCAGCAATTTTTAATTTTCAATAATTTGATATCTTAGAAATGCCATCCCAGGGCCACAACGATAGTCATCAGCACGAGGTTAAGCAAACTCAGCGGCATAAGATACTTCCACTCGAGCTTCAGAATCTGGTCGATACGAAGACGAGGATAAGACCACTTAATCCAAAGCAGAATCCATACGAGGAAGAAAGTCTTAACCAAGAACCATACGATACCGGGGATGTAGTCCATGACAGCATTGAATCCGTCAAGTCCTGCTACGTGCAACGGCATCCATCCGCCGAGGAACACAGTAGCTGCAACACCGGCAATGATAAACATGTTAAGATACTCTGCCAGGTAGAAGAAACCGAAGCCCATACCTGAATACTCTGTGTGGTAACCTGCGGTAAGCTCACTCTCTGCCTCTGCCAAGTCGAACGGGCCACGGTTAGCCTCAGCATTACCTGCAACGAGGAACACCAAGAAAGCTATGATTGCGGGGATATGGCCTTTGAAGATGAGCCATCCGTCGTTCTGAGACTCAACTATTCCTGACAGACTCATTGTTCCTGTCAAGGCAACGGCGGTTATAAGGCAGAGACACAATGACATCTCGTAAGAAATCATCTGTACGGCTCCACGCATAGCAGACACAACAGAATATTTGTTGTTAGAGCCCCAACCAGCAAGGAAGATACCTACAACACCGATACTTGATATAGCGGTAAGCAGGAATATACCTACATTAAAGTCGAGGATTTCTGCACCTTTGTTCCATGGCATGAAAGAGAAGGCGCCAACACTTCCGATAAGAACGAGGAACGGAGCTATTGCATACAAAAGCTTATCAGCCTTGTCAACAGGGAAGATTTCTTTTATAAGCATCTTAACCACGTCGGCAAAGACCTGGAAGATACCCCATTTTCCAACGCGCATAGGGCCAAGACGGCACTGGAAGAAGGCGCAGACCTTACGTTCCATATATATAAGCACAATGGCGAGCATGGCATAGGCCATAAGAATAATAAGCCCAACCAAAACGCATTCAATAAGGATTGACAAGAAATTACCCAATCCCAGAGTATCTCTGAGAAGGCTGTCAAACCACGTTGTTACTATACTAAAATCGAACACTTTGCTTAAATTTAAATATATTATGAAATTCAAATAATAAAAGGCAGCTAAAGGCCTTACGGCCGCATTGCACTTTTATATTTTTGATTATCTGTCAATATCAGGAATGACGTAGTCAAGAGTTGCACCGATTGATATAAGGTCGGCAATCTTCTCGCCGCGACAAATATCATCCATTGCAGAAACCAGCGGCAATCCCATAGGACGGAACTTGAGTCGGTAAGGATTCTTGCCACCGTCACTCTTAAGATATACGCCGATTTCACCACGGCTACCCTCACAACTTGTATACCATTCGCCTTCGGGAACCTTAATGATAGGTTTCTGTTTGATATAGAATTCTCCCTCAGGAATGTTGTCGATAAGCTGCTCAAGGATGTGAACGCTCTGCTCCATCTCGTCCATACGGACCATATAACGGTCGAAGCAGTCGCCATTGTTATAAGTTATCTCCTTGAAGTCAACCTTATCGTAAAGGTCATAAGGATGATTCTTTCTTACGTCATTATGCCATCCTGTTGCACGTCCTGTACCTCCGGTACATCCGTAAGATATGGCATTCTCCTTAGAAAGCACGCCAACGCCCTTGAAACGGTTCTGCAGGATAACGTTTCCGGTAAAGAGATCGTGATACTCCTTGAACATCGGCTTGATATACTCACAGAGCTTCTTTACGTTCTTGACGAAGTTCGGGTCGATGTCGGCCTGGCATCCGCCAATACGATAATAGTTCTGAATAAGTCGTCCGCCGGTTGTCTCCTCCATAACGTTAAGCACCTGCTCGCGGTCGCGCATACCATATATAAATGCGGTGAGCGCTCCAAGGTCCTGAGCACAGCAGCTGTAGAACAGCAAGTGAGAATCAAGACGCTGAAGTTCGTCCATTATGGTACGGATATACTTAATACGGTCAGAAAGCTCAATGCCCATGCCCTCCTCGATAACCGAAACAAGCGCATGACGGTTCATCATGGCTGAAAGATAATCAAGACGGTCGGTCAGCGCAAGTGTCTGCGGGTAAGTGTAGCTCTCGCACATCTTCTCGATACCACGGTGAATGTATCCGCAATGAGGATACACCTTTTTAATAATCTCACCGTCGAGAATGGTCTGCAGACGAAGCACACCGTGAGTAGCCGGGTGCTGAGGGCCGATGTTAATAACATAGTCGTCATCGGTGAAGAGTCTGTGCTTTGTCTCGCTCAGCGTGCCGTCCTCATTGAGGTTATACTCAATGGTATAATCAGGCTCCGGATCATCTTCCAATGTATATTTGTTGTTTTCAGGACTCATGTCATAGTCTTTTCTGAAAGGATATCCATTGAAATCCGAGCGAAGATACAAGCGGCGCATGTCCTTATGTCCGAGGAACTTAATTCCGTAGAAGTCATATACCTCACGCTCAAGCAGGTCGGCGCTCTTCCACAGATTGCTCACTGTAGGTATATACGCATTGTCGCGGTCGGCATTAACAGCCTTAACGCTCATGCGCTGGTGTGTTTCGGTGTTTTCAAGAATATAAACTGCTCCCAGTCCTTCTTCACCAAAATCTTCACCTACGATAGTAACGAGGAAGTCGAAATGCTTCTCATTCTTCAGTTTTGCCATCTCACGGGCAAAATCCTTCAGTTCGAATACTTTATTTTCTAATTTCATTGCTTCCCTTTTAATTATTTAGAAACAGACGCATCAACATCATTCAGCGCATCCGATGCCTGCTTCAGTTTTTCTTCGTCAACATCATTGCCGTCAACAATGATAGGCTTTTTCTCCTTGTGGTTAACACCACCGAAGAACTTCTCTATCTTAACTTTTCTCTGAAGCTGCATCATGCCGTACAGGATTGCTTCTGGACGTGGAGGGCATCCGGGTACGTATACATCAACCGGAACAATCTCGTCGATTCCCCTTACAACATGATAGCTGCTCTTGAACGGTCCGCCTGATATAGCGCATCCGCCGACGGCAACCACATACTTAGGTTCTGCCATCTGGTCATAAAGGCGCTTGAACACAGGAGCCATTTTATGAGTTATCGTACCGGCACACATTATGAGGTCGGCCTGACGTGGAGAGTTACGTGTAACCTCGAAGCCAAAGCGCGCAAAATCATAACGGGCGCAACCTACTGCCATGAACTCGATACCACAGCAACTTGTGGCAAAGGTCAATGACCACAAAGAATTTGAGCGTCCCCAGTTGATAGCCTCATCAAGAGAGCCGACAATTACGTTTACACCTCCCTCGTGAAGTTCCTGAATGGTTTTCTCAAGGGTTTCGTTATCCTTAAACTCTGCATAAGGAATACTCTTGATTACTGGTTTCTTTACTTCCATTCCAACGCTCCTTTCCGCCATGCATAAGCAAGGCCAAACACTAAGACTAACAAAAAGAATCCGATACTGACCATAGCCATCACGCCGAAATCCTTAAGTACTACAGCCCACGGATAGAGGAAAACTGTTTCCACGTCGAAGACCAAGAACAGGATTGCAAACAGATAGTAGCCCACGTGCACAGGTATCCATGAAGAACCGTGAGTAGGAATACCGCACTCGAATGGCTCTCCCTTAACCTTGTTGTACGTACGCGGACCTATCAACTTAGCGATGACAAAAGCAGCCACTACCAAGAAAACAGCCGTTATTAAAACGGTAACTAACAAGATAAAATACATATATATTTTATTTAAAAAATGTAATTATATACAAACGCATGCAAAGGTACAATTTATTTTGTAAAGATTAAGCATAAATACATATTTTTATTTATGAAATAACTTTATCTTTACAAAAATAGCGCACCTCATCATAGAGAATGGTATGTTATAAGTCCGTCCATCGGACTTTTAAGTACTTTTGCCACACTGAATCCTTCAAGCTGCGCTGCCTCTGACAGCAGACTCTCATAACAATATGCCATACTGCCCACGCAGCCCACATCACTGCCGGAACGGCCGTAAAGCGACACGTTGTGCCTGAAGAAATTGCGGAAATTATCTATCACCATCTGCCTTACTTTTTCATTGTCAAGATGCTTGTGGACATACAGCGACATGCCGGCCAAAAAGCGGTTAGGCAAAGGCTCACGATACACTTTGCTTATTATGTCGCCAAGCCCGAGCCCCGTCTCACGCAAATATCCGTCACGAATCTCGGCCGGAACGCCGCCCTTGAACATGGCATTGACAAAAAGCTTGCCGAGCACGGCTCCGCTGCCCTCATCGCCAAGAATATATCCTAACGGAGGCACATTGTCGACAATGGCGGTGCCATCATAAAAACACGAATTAGAGCCAGTCCCAAGTATGCAGGCTATGCCTGGCTTGTCGGCAAACAAGGCCCTTGCAGCCGCAAGCATATCTGTTTCGGCACTCACCTCTACGGCTTTGCCAAAGCTCTCGGCAAGGATATCACACATCATGGGTTTCATTTCATCACGGCATCCGGCACCATAAAAAAATATTTCATCAATGTCGCCTGTGCCCGTAAATTTTGAAACCACATCATCTGCTATTATTTTCAGGATAACCGGCCGGGACTGCTGAAAGGGGTTTATGCCCTGCCCCGCCATGCGTCCGACGACACGGCTGCCGTCCAACACGCACCAGTCTGTTTTTGTACTTCCGCTGTCAGCAATCAGTTTCATATTTATTAGATTGTTTTTAGTTATCAAACATTTCGCAAAGATACATATTAAGTCTGAATAACAGCCGTTTTTTAATAAAAAACTTTAATGGCAACAGGCCTTTATTCGACACAACGGCACTCATATGTAAAAATTCACATTTATTCAAGCATAAATTGCCATACTCCACAGCCGCCGCCGATATTCTGCACAAAACTGATGACACGCTAAAAAAGCTGGCAACTTATACAATACAGCCGACAAGCATCATCAACAAAACAAGCCAATAAGCATGCTTGAATAGAACATCAACAGACATGACCATAAGACATGCGGACTGCAATATCAGAGTATGCAACAATATGAAAGTTTATCAGAGAAACAGAAAACTTTTTAGCAGGACGAAGAAATTCGGCAGTAAAAAGTTATTACAACGAAAAACAGCAAAATAGAAAAATAACATGCCTTACAGCAGGCATAAAACACAAAAAATCACTGAATTACTCGTCAAAACGCACCTGTTTTATAGCAAAAGCCATTGATTTTTATACATCAAAAGCCCATCTTTTCAGCACAAAAGCATACATTTTGCAATCCGAAAGGGCATCTTTTAGGTTATAAAAGCATACCTTTTATAATAAAATGCAATACATGCCATCTGCTCATTTTAGGTAACACATTAAAAATCAGCACATTACGCGAAAGCGAGAAAAACAGCACTTTTTCATACAAAAATAAGGCTCTGTCAACAGCATTGCCGTTCTCAGAGCCTTAAAAGATAAAAAAACAGAAAACTCTACACCAGCGACGAGCTATCCGAACAAAGCTCTCAAGGCTTCTTCAACCTTGCGCACTGGCACTATTTCTATTTTATAATTGGCCTTGTTAAGGCTCTGCATATTGTTTGCCGGAACAATGATATGCGTGAATCCTAATTTCTCTGCCTCAGCCACACGCTGCTCAATACGGCTTACAGGGCGCACCTCGCCGCTAAGCCCTACTTCGCCTGCCATACACCAGCCGCTCTCTATGGCCGTATCGACATTGCTCGACAGAACGGCGGCAATAACACTTAAGTCCATGGCAAGGTCGGTGACGCGCAGTCCGCCTGCTATGTTTATAAACACATCTTTCTGCATCAGCTTAAAGCCGACACGCTTTTCCAATACGGCAAGCAACATGTTGAGCCTTCGCTGGTCAAATCCTGTAGCGCTGCGCTGCGGCGTACCATAAGCAGCACTCGACACGAGCGCCTGCGTTTCAACAAGGAACGGGCGCACGCCTTCAATGGCCGAAGATATGGCCACACCGCTCAGTCCTTCGTGGTCTTGCGTAAGCAAAAGTTCCGAAGGATTGCTCACGGGGCGCAGTCCGTCGTTGCGCATCTCGTAAATGCCGAGTTCCGAAGTGCTTCCGAAACGGTTTTTTATAGAACGGAGTATGCGGTACATATAATGCTGGTCGCCCTCAAACTGTATCACAGTGTCAACAATATGCTCAAGAATCTTCGGTCCTGCCAGACTGCCTTCCTTGTTAATGTGTCCGATAAGTATTACAGGTATGCCGCTCGACTTGGCAAAACGAAGCAATGCCGATGCACACTCGCGCACCTGAGATATGCTTCCTGCCGAACTGTCAACCGTTTCAGTGCTTATCGTCTGTATAGAATCTATGACAACCATCTCAGGCACAATCTCTTTTATGTGCCTGAATATACTCTCAAGCGATGTTTCACACAGCACCAGGCATTTGCCGTTGTCGCCATGCTTTATACGGTCGGCACGCATTTTAAGCTGATGTACACTTTCCTCGCCACTAACATACAGTATTTTGCGCTCGGGCATACGTAATATCGTCTGCAGCGTAAGCGTGCTTTTTCCGATACCCGGCTCTCCTCCGAGCAATACTATGGAGCCTGGCACAAGTCCGCCGCCAAGCACCCGGTTAAGTTCCGCGTCGTGCATATCCATGCGCGGCTCGTCAACAGCAGTTATTTCCGACAGCGACACAGCATGACTGTCATTGCTTCTGAACGCGCGTCTCACAGTAGCAGCTGCCGACGTGGCGGCCATCTGCCCCGCATCTGATGAAATTCTGATTTCCTTAAACGTGTTCCACTGTCCGCAGCTGGGGCACTTGCCTATCCATTTGGCCGACTCCTGACCACAATTGGAACAAACATAAGCAACCTTGTCTTTAGCCATAATTTTGGTATAATATAAAACAGAAAAAGACTTACATTACAGCCGCCGACCATAACAGAAAAATGAAGCAGCCTCAACAGGCCTCAAGCCTCACTAAGCAGCCTTATGTCCTTTTCGATACAAAATTAGTGATTATTTTTTGAGTTACAAAATAAATCGCTAACTTTGCAACATCATTAAATACGGATGACTAATATCGCACATTAATAATAAAACCGGAAGGGCGGCCCGTGTATAAAAGCCGGGCAGCCCTTTTAATCTTTATAAAAAATATGAAAGCCAAACATATTGTCTTTTTTTTACTGTCAGCACTGATTCTCTCGGCATGCGGACAATCATACGAAGAAGCCCAAAAACAGTCAAAGGCAGAGCATGACAAAAAAATGAAAGAAGACTCGCTGGCACTCAAAATCGGCGTACTGCCCACATTAGACTGCCTGCCGTTATATGTAGCACAAGAGCAGTGCCTGTTCGACACGGCCAAAGCCGACATAAGGCTAAAGCCGTTTATGTCTCAGATTGACTGCGATGCCGCCCTCACGGCAGAAAAGACCGAAGGCTGCATTACAGACCTGGTAAGAGGACAACACATGAAGGCCAAAGGCACCGGACTCGACTATGTATGCGCCACTAATACTTACTGGCAACTGATAAGCAACCGCAAGGCGCGAATAAAAAACATCAAACAGCTGACAGACAAGATGATTGCCATGGCACGGTTTTCGGCTACGGCCCTGCTTGCCGACTATGCCACAGACAGTCTGAAGATGAAACCGGAAGAGGTGTTCAAGGTGCAGATTAACGATGTTGCACTAAGACTGCAGATGCTGCTCAACAACGAAATGGACGCAATGCTGCTGACAGAACCTCAGGCTACAACGGCACGCGTATATAAAAACGACGTACTGATGGACAGCCGTGACAAAGACATGCGACTTGGAGTAATTGCCTTCAGAACAAAAGCCATTCAAGATAAAAGAAGAAAACAACAGATGCAGGAGTTTATAAAAGGATACAACGCCGCCTGCGACACAATAAATAAATATGGCATACAGCACTTCGCACCGATACTTGAGAAGTATTACAAAATTGACAGCAGAACACTGAAGGCTTTGCCGAAAATTAAATTTGAACATGCAACGCCACCGCGACAGAAAGACATCGACACTGCCGCAAAATGGCTTAAAAGACAATAATAAACAATGGACACGAAAGACATAAAACAGCTTGACGGCATAATAAGCGGCCTGGAAAATAAAAAACTGGGCTACGGCATTCACTCCACACGGTCGTTCGTAAGTGCCCATCCATATATGATGTACGACGACGAACTTGAAAACATAGAGCGCGACTACGACCTCATGCTCGAATACATGAAACGCGGATTTAACGACCCGCAGCGCAAAGACATATACAACAGTCTGCTGATAAGACTCTACAAATTTGTCAGCAACCTTCGCATATCATATATGGCACAAAACATATCATTCTACACAGAAGCTACACGCAAATCTGTCAATCAGTCGTTCTCCAACGACAGGATAAAGTCTGCGCTAGAATCATTTGTAACCGACGTGGCCATGCTGAGCCTTGAGCCAGAACCGGCAAGAACAGAAAAAAGCAAGCAAATATATCATAGTCACAATGACTTCATACAGTCGCTATTCAGTCATATAATCGTATCCGGACAATGGACCGACAATGAACGCGACTTCTTTGAGGGCATTCTGCTGTCGCCGGCAACAGACATTATCGACGCACAACTGATAATCAGCGCAATGACTCTCGCCACGATGAACAATATGGACATAAACAAATTCAATGTCCTTATAAATGTATATACAAAAACGACAGACAGCAGACTGCGTCAGAGAGCGCTCGTTGGATGGGTGTTTGCTCTCTCTTCCGGCGTAAGGATACATCCTCAGCTTAAACAGCTCATCGCACAGGCACTCGAAAGCCCTGACGTCATAAATGAAATTGCAGATTTGCAGAAACAGATGATATTCTGCATGAATGCCGAACAGGACAACGACACCATCCAGCGCGACATAATGCCTGAACTGATGAAGAACAACAATCTGAACATAACTCGCTTCGGAATATCTGAAAAAGAGGAAGATCCGATGAACGACATTTTTGACCCAGGGGCTTCAGACAGAGCCATGGAAAAAATGGAAGAAAGCTTTCAGAAAATGATGAACATGCAAAAGGCTGGCTCAGACATCTACTTCGGAGGATTCTCACAAATGAAACGCTTTCCGTTCTTCTATCATGTGGCCAACTGGTTCTGCCCATTCTATCTTGAACATCCCGAGATATCTTCAATGGTAGAAAAGCTGAAAGACACACCGCTCCTCACAAATATACTCAACAACGGTCCTTTCTGCGACAGCGACAAATATTCGTTCACACTCGCCGTGGCATCTGTAATAAATCACATACCTGCCAATATGCGAGAAATGTTCAACACGAAAGAGGCATTGGGACAAACCGTCAGCGACAATGACCAGAAACAGCCAGCATATATAAGAAGAATGATTCTACAGGATATGTACCGTTTCTTCCGTCTGTTCCATCAGCGCGATCAGCTCGCCAATCCGTTTGACAAGACACACTCTATATTTACAGCCGACGATGTATTTGCTGAAACTGGCCTCCACAAGGTATTTCCCGATTTGTGCTATTTCATGCTGAAGCATAAAAACAAAAATGCGCTCGAACGTCTTCTTCCTAAATATAACGATGAAAACGATGCCAGATGCATGATGATTCATGGTATATTTGAAATGAACTTTGAGCACAATCCTCAGGCTGCGACAAAATACCTTGAAAAAGCCATTGAACTTCAACCCGACAATCGCCGCGCCAAATCGCTGCTCGCGCGTGCCTGTTTTGAAACCGGCAAATACAATGATGCTGCAAAATGGTATGAAACGTTATACAACGAAAGCCAGGACAACCTGACAGTAGCACTGAATTATTGTGTCGCATTGTCTAAAGCTGAAAGATATGCCGACGCCACTAACCTGCTGTACAGACTCGACATAGAACATCCTGACTCTATTTCCGTAATAAGAGTGCTGGCATGGAACCTGATGGGACTTAACAAACTGCAACAGGCTGAAAGAGAATACAGGCGCATAACAAAAAGCAGCGAAGCCGAAAACGGCGACTGGCTGAACGCAGGCTATTGCCAATGGTTTCTCGGAAACATTAACGAGGCTGTTGCCATGTTTAAGACATTCATTTCGTTTCAAGGCAAAAACACGTCATCAAACATTTATGACGAATTTATCAACGACCGCAGTTTTCTGCTTTCACATGGCATTGATGAAATTGACATTTTACTTATGACCGACATTGTTAACGGCTGATCAGTGACATAATAAAACAAAATCAGAAATAAAAAAGGATGTCGCGCTGATTTGTAAGATACAGAATCCTATAATCAGCGCGACATCCTTTTTATTTGCATACCCTTGACAAACAAAACATGAAACAAGTCAAGAATTCATAATAAACTCTGCACACCTCAGCATATGTCTAAAAACAGATGACATAAATTTACAGACACAACTCTATTACAAAAACGGAGTAAGCAGACTTGCAAACCATCCGACAAACTTTTGCCATGGCGTACGCCACTCATTCCAACTTTCTTCAGTGAGCTTAAACGAGTCTGCCTTGTCACGTTCAAACATGCCATCAAGTTCCTTGGTTGTACAAGGATCTATTATAACAGCATTCTCTTCATAGTCAAAATTGAGACTCCTTGAATTCAGATTAGCACTTCCGACTGTACAGAAACGGCCGTCTACCATTATTATCTTTGTATGATGAAAGCCTTTTTTATATATCCATACATCCACGCCATGCTGCATAAGGTTATGGACATTATAAAACACGCAGTCGGGCGTCAGAGGGATATCACTGTGAGCCGACACCATAATCTCTACTTTTACACCACGCTTAACGGCATTACGCAAGGCACGTTTCAAGGTGTTGTTAAGCGTAAGATATGGATTCACCAGCTTTATGCTGTCCTTGGCATCATTAATGGCATCTGTATAAAACTTACGTATAATCTTATTGGTCACACGAGGCTCTCTGTTTATTATGCCGACCATTTTCTTCCCGGCAGTGCGGCATGTGTCAGGCTTAAGTCCCGTTATATAGTCGGCACCATGATATCCACGGTAATATTTTGCGCCATAGACATTTTGCCCGCTCACCTTATTCCACATTCGCAGAAATATTTTTTGCAGAGTGTTCACTTCGTCTCCCTCGATACGGCAATGCATGTCGCGCCACTCACCAACCTGTTCGGTTCCGTTTATATAATAATCTGCCACATTCATACCGCCGGTATAGGCAATCTTGCCGTCAATTATAACAATTTTTCTGTGGTCGCGATGAAATACATGATTAACCCACGGAAAGCGTACAGGATCAAACTCATATATCTCAATACCTTTAGAACGTATATCCTTAAGATGCCTGCTCTTTAAAGGACGATTATTGGAATCATTGCCAAAGCCGTCGAACAAAGCTCTCACCTCAACACCTTCGCTTGCCTTTTTTGCCAATATTTCAAAAAGAAGCGACGCTATCGAGTCATTACGAAAATTAAAATATTCAAGATGAACGCTGCTTTTGGCCTGACGTATGGCCTCAAACATATCGTCAAACTTTTCCTGTCCGCTCATAAGAAGCGTAACTGAATTGTTGTGTGAAAATGTCACCCCCTCATCACGCAACTGGTCTACAATCAACGAATCAGAAGTCTGCGCACAGACATTACATGTAAAAACTAATAAAAAAGTAAAAACAAAGATCCTCATATCAAACAAAAAGCAGCGCCTGCCTCAACGCAGGCGCACCACATTATCACAACATGCAACGGTAATGGTCGACAACTCCTAACAGCCGATTGTCATCGTCAACTACCAAAACCGAATGTATCTTATATTTATTCATTATTTTCTGTATATCACTTATCTTGGTCAGCGGAGATACTACCTTTGGGGTACGTGTCATAATATCACTTACCGTGCGGTCAAAGAACTCAGCTCTCCATTTCTCCATTGCACGGCGTATGTCTCCGTCGGTAATGAGGCCAACTATTTTATCATCTACAACAGCAACAGCAAGCCCAAGCTTACACTTGCTTACATGTATTATAGCCTCTCCAAGGTGCATTGTCGGCGGCACCACAGGCATGTTGTCGGTACGCATAACATCACGTGCCGTGGTCAGAAGCCGTTTACCAAGTTCACCTCCAGGATGGAACTGCGCAAAGTCTTTGGGCTTGAAATCTCTTACCCGCATAAGAGCTACAGCAAGAGCATCGCCCATAACAAGCGTCGCAGTTGTACTGCTTGTAGGCGCAAGATTAAGCGGACACGCTTCTTTCTTAACCTGAACATGAAGGTGAACACTGCTGTATTTTGCCAATAACGATTCAGGATTGCCGCTCATTCCTATAATCGGAATATTCATGTGAAGCACCATAGGAATAAAACGCAGCAATTCGTCTGTCTGTCCGGAATAGCTTATTGCCAATACGACATCGTCTTTAGTCATGACACCAAGGTCGCCATGATAGACATCAAGCGGATTGATAAAGAACGAAGGTGTTCCGGTGCTCGACAACGTAGCAGCAATCTTTGCGCCTATATGTCCGCTCTTGCCCACTCCGGTAACAATCACCTTGCCGCGGCATCCGTACATCAAGGCTACAGCCTTGTCAAAGTTATCATCCAGCTGAGGAAGAAGCTCCATAACAGCCTGGGCTTCATCCTTGACACATTGGATGGCATACTCTCTTACATGAGTTAATCTTTCGTTAGCGTCCATCATACCAAAACGTTTTATTTGCAAATACTTTCTATAACTTTTTCCAAATCATCAAGACACAGCATATTAGGACCGTCGCTCAACGCTTTGTCCGGTTCAGGATGAACTTCAAAGAAATAGCCTGTTGCCCCAAATGCCTTGGCTGCAAGAGCCATAGAAGGAACAAAACGCCTGTCGCCTGAAGTCTTGCCGCCTCCACCGCCAGGACGCTGCACGCTATGCGTACAATCCATTATAACCGTAGGAACGATTTCGAGCATGTCGGCTATATTTCTGAAATCCACGACAAGATTATTGTATCCATACATATTGCCGCGCTCTGTGAGCCATACGTCAGCCGCACCGGCCGCCCTGGCCTTCTCTACCGGATAAACCATATCCTTACCGCTAAGAAACTGTGCCTTCTTTATATTGACAACACGGCCTGTCTTGGCAGCTGCCACAAGCAAATCTGTCTGCCGGCAAAGAAAAGCCGGTATCTGGATAATGTCGACAACCTCACCAACCGGCCCGGCCTGCCAGCTTTCGTGTATGTCTGTCAGTATCCTTAAGCCGTAACGCTCTTTCACGTCAGCCAACATTTGCAGTCCGCGCTCAAGTCCCGGACCACGGAACGAACTGATTGACGTACGGTTCGCCTTGTCAAAAGACGATTTAAAAATAATATCGGTGTTAAACTTCTTGTTTAATTTTACAAGATATTCTGCCACATGATTTAATAAATCCTGTGACTCGATAACACATGGGCCTGCTATGAAAACTCGCTGCATTGTAAAAGTTTCACATATTGATTAAGATTTGCAAAGGTAAAAAATTTGTGCGTTTACACCAAATATTTAACACATATTGCCTCAAAACATAAAAAAAGTCTCAAAATATTTGCTAATATTAAATTTAATCCACATCTTTGCAACATTAAGCATCAGTCACAATGCCACAACGTGGTTGTGCTTGTTTTGTAAACAAAAATTATAATAACTAAAGAAAAAAGAAAGGATTCAGTATGAAAAAATTTTTTATGACTTTAGCTGTCGTTATGTTTGCTATATGCGCTAACGCACAAGTTTATTTGGGTGGTAACGTTGGTATTGCAAGTGTTGACTACGGAGGCGATGATGACGAAACGATTTATAGCCTGCTCCCCGAAATAGGATACAAGTTCAATGACAATTGGGCTGCAGGTGTCATGTTTGGATGGTCTAAAGCCGGACTGCAGACTTACAATGGTGAGCTTGCCACATCTGAGCACATTAAGACACACACATTTGAAATAAATCCGTATGCCCGCTATACATTCCTGCACAGCAAGCTGATCAACGTCTTCTGTGAAGGCGGTTTCGGATACAAGCATTATAATGGTGCCGACGATGTTCTGTCTGTTGGTCTGAAACCCGGTGTTGAACTAAAAGTCGACAAATTCAGCCTTATAGCACGCGTAGGCTTTATAGGATACACCAAGAACGACAATACCGACACAAGCGTATGGGGCATGGACTTCGACGGAAACAACATCTCATTAGGCGTATATTACAATTTCTAAATTTCCATAATAATAAATTTATTTAAAGCAACAAAAGAGGCTGCGGCGGACAAAGCTCCGTGCAGCCTCTCATTTTTTTATAAAGGCAACAACAGCTTAATAATACTGATTCCACTCTTCATATTCCGTAGGATCGTCAATCCCGGCATCACGCAGCGCCTCTTTACGCTCAACGCATGTACCGCATTTACCGCAATGCTTTTCACCGCCTTTATAGCAGCTCCAAGTTTCGGCATAATTTATGCCTAAAGCCTTGCCTCTGCGGGCAATGTCGGTTTTCGTTATATCTGTATACGGTGCCAACACTTCTATACCCGGATAAGTTCCAAGCCTTGTCGCATCACTCATTGCCTTTATAAAATCAGCACGGCAGTCTGGGTAAATGGCGTGGTCGCCTCCATGATTGGCTATAAGCACATATTTCAATCCGCTGCTCTCAGCCAGGCCGGCTGCAATAGAAAGCATTATGCCGTTTCTGAAAGGAACCACAGTCGACTTCATATTTGCCGATTCATAATGTCCCTCCGGTATGGCGTCAGCACCTTCAAGCAAAGAACTTTTAAAATACTTGCTAATAAAATCAAGCTTTATTACGACATGTTTTATTCCCAAACGGTCACAATGCAACTTGGCAAATTTCAGTTCCTGCTTATTATGGTTGCTACCATAATCAAAGGACAATCCGACGGCAATACGCTCTTTCATTTCATAAAGCAGCGTAACGCTGTCCATGCCACCACTTACTATAATAATAGAATCTTTCATAATTGTTTATTTTAAAGATTGTCTGACAGAATTAGAAAAACTACAAAATCCAGTTCTAAAGAATAACAAATCCACAATCACAGCAGCCTAAAACAGGGCTGTGCTTTTGGACGTTGTAAAATTAATAATAAAAAATCGTATTTACGCATTATTATTCATAAAATTAACAAAGAAAACGACATTATGCATTATCACAGAATAAAACAATTGCCAAAAAAGACAGTTACCGCAAAAATCTTAATACAGCGGCTTTCTGTTACACCGTCATTAATATTTAAGTCGTAATTGCAAAGCAGACGTTACATTCAGGTTAACATCGTGTCAAAAATTTTAAAATAATTATTTCAGCTTTATATTTTATCAATTTAAATTGCTAACTTTGCGTGCAAAATAAAACAGACAGTTTATCACTTATATAAAATAAATAGAAACTAATATGAAAATCGATCAATTCAATTTTGCCGGTAAAAAGGCTATTGTCCGTGTTGACTTCAATGTGCCATTGGATGAGAATGGCAACGTTACAGACGACACTCGTATCCGCGGCGCCCTGCCTACACTGAAAAAGATTCTTGCAGACGGCGGTAGCGTTATCATGATGAGCCACATGGGCAAGCCTAAAGGTAAGGTTAACCCTAAAATGTCACTCAGCCAGATTGTAAAGAACGTTTCTGAGCACCTTGGCGTTGAGGTGAAATTTGCTCCTGACTGCGCAAATGCAAGTACTGAGGCTGCTGCCCTGAAACCAGGCGAGGCACTTCTGCTCGAGAATCTGCGTTTCTATCCTGAAGAAGAGGGCAAACCTGTCGGAATAGACAAGGAAGATCCCGCATACGACGCTGCTAAGAAAGAGATGAAAGAGCGTCAGAAAGAATTTGCAAAGAAACTTGCTTCTTACGCTGACTGCTATGTAATGGACGCTTTCGGAACAGCACACCGCAAACATGCATCTACAGCTGTCATCGACGAATTCTTCGACGCTGACCACAAGATGCTTGGCTACCTGATGGAGAAAGAGGTTAAAGCTGTTGACAATGTGCTCAGCAACATCAAACGTCCTTTCACAGCTATCATGGGTGGTTCTAAGGTTTCTACAAAAATCGGTATCATCGAGAACCTGCTCGGCAAGGTTGACAACCTGATTCTTTGCGGCGGTATGACATACACATTCGCTAAAGCTCAGGGCGGTAAGATTGGTAATTCTATCTGCGAGGAAGACAAGCTTGACGTTGCTCTCGACGTTATCAAGAAGGCTAAAGAGAACAATGTAAACTTGGTTCTCGGCACTGACTGTGTTGCTGCTGACGACTTCTCTAACGACGCTCACACACAGGTTTGCATGTCTGACAACATTCCTGACGGCTGGGAAGGTATGGACGCTGGTCCTGAGACACGCAAGGCATTTGCTGATGCCATCAAGGATGCTAAGACAATTCTGTGGAACGGTCCTGCCGGTGTATTCGAGTTTGACAACTTCACAGACGGTTCAAGAGCAATTGCAGAGGCTATAGCAGAAGCTACATCTAAGGGAGCATTCTCTCTCATCGGCGGTGGCGACTCTGTTGCTTGTATCAACAAGTTCGGCATGGCTGACAAAGTTTCATACATCTCAACTGGTGGTGGTGCTCTGCTCGAGGCTATCGAGGGCAAGGTTCTTCCCGGTGTTGCTGCTATCAACGAATAATATATTCTTAAACAGCATAAACAAAGGCGTCTGTAGTTGCTACAGATGCCTTTTTTATTTTTCTATTTGCAAAAAAACGTTTCTTAATATCTATACATAGATTTGTTGTCTGCAAAAATATGTATCTCACTTACATAATGCAAGTGATACAATAACCATAAAAGTTTTTTTTAGAAACTCATCACTCATCACATTTACGCTTAACATATTGTATATCTGGATGTTACAGCGTGACAAGTTGAGTTTTAAACTCATCACGCAAACATTTTACTAATCATGTGTGATGAGTTGATAATTAAACTCATCACACTTTAAATGCCTGTATCTTAGATTGTTACACGCAGATGTGATGAGTGATGAGTTTCTAAAAAACTTTTTTATCATATCTGCCATAGAATATATATAGCTTCACAAAAGGCATACTTTTATGATATAAAAAGCCGTGTTTTATCATGTAAAAGCATGCCTTTTGTAATGCAATATGCCACGTTTCGCAATGCAGAAACATTATTTCCTATAAATAAAAATGGAGCCGCAGAAAATCTACGGCTCCACGTTTATATAATACTGCTGTCAATAAATTTATTCTTTATCGAGCAAGATGTTCATCATCTCGCATGCAGCCTTGGCAACTGAAGTTCCAGGACCAAAGATTGCAGCCACGCCGGCCTTATAGAGGAAGTCGTAATCCTGAGCTGGGATAACGCCACCGGCAATAACCATAATGTCCTCACGTCCAAGCTTCTTCAGCTCTTCAATGAGCTGCGGGATAAGAGTCTTGTGTCCGGCAGCAAGAGAACTTGCTCCTACAACATGGACGTCGTTTTCAACAGCCTCGCGCGCAGCCTCAGCCGGAGTCTGGAACAACGGACCCATATCAACGTCGAAACCACAGTCAGCATATCCTGTAGCAACTACCTTAGCACCACGGTCGTGTCCGTCCTGTCCCATCTTGGCAATGAATATACGCGGACGGCGGCCTTCTTTCTTAGCAAATTCTTCTGTCAACTCACATGCCTTAGCAAAGTCTGAGTCGTTCTTACTTTCTGATGAATACACGCCTGAAATTGTTCTAATAACTGCTTTATAACGGCCGACGATTTTCTCGCAGGCATCACTTATCTCACCGAGAGTTGCTCTTGCCTTGGCACACTCTACAGCCTTCTCAAGCAGGTTGCCCTCGCCTGTACGTACACATTCGGTAAGAGCGTCAAGAGTCTGCTTAACCTTCTCGTTGTCGCGTGTTGCACGCAACTGTTCAAGACCCTCTTCCTGCTCCTTGCGAACAGCAGAGTTGTCAACCTCAAGAATATCAATAGGATCTTCGTGCTCAAGACGATATTTGTTTGTACCAACAATAGTCTGAGCACCGCTGTCTATGCGGGCCTGAGTGCGTGCGGCAGCTTCCTCGATACGCATCTTAGGCACACCTGTCTCGATAGCCTTGGCCATACCGCCGAGTTTCTCTATCTCCTGTATGTGCTCCCATGCTTTGTGAGCAAGCTCGTTTGTGAGGCTCTCAACATAATAAGAACCAGCCCATGGGTCGATATGCTTGCATATCTTTGTCTCGTTCTGAATGTAGATCTGAGTATTACGCGCGATACGTGCAGAGAAGTCTGTCGGCAGTGCGATAGCCTCATCAAGAGCATTGGTGTGCAAGCTCTGTGTGTGGCCCAGGGCAGCTGTCATGGCCTCGATACATGTACGGCCTACGTTGTTGAACGGATCCTGCTCTGTGAGCGACCATCCTGAGGTCTGAGAGTGGGTACGCAGCATGAGCGACTTAGGATTCTTCGGGTTGAACTGCTTGATGACTTTTGCCCAAAGCATACGGGCAGCACGCATCTTTGCAACTTCCATGAAGTGGTTCATTGAGATACCCCAGAAGAACGACAGACGCGGAGCGAATGCATCAATATCAATACCGGCATTTACTCCGGCACGTACATACTCAAGACCGTCGGCAATAGTGTAAGCCAGCTCGATATCAGCCGTTGCACCAGCTTCCTGCATGTGATATCCAGAGATAGATATTGAATTGAACTTCGGCATGAGCTTTGATGTATAGCCAAAGATATCGCTGATGATTCTCATTGAGAATGCAGGCGGATAGATATATGTATTGCGCACCATGAACTCTTTCAGAATATCGTTCTGAATTGTTCCGGCCATCTCTTCAAGCTTAGCGCCCTGCTCCAGTCCGGCAACGATATAGAATGCCATGATAGGAAGAACGGCACCATTCATTGTCATTGACACTGACATCTTGTTCAGAGGAATACCGTTGAACAAGACTTTCATGTTTTCAACAGAACATATAGACACACCTGCCTTACCCACATCACCTACAACACGTGCGTTGTCAGGGTCGTATCCGCGATGGGTAGGAAGGTCGAACGCAACTGACAGACCTTTCTGTCCGCTGGCAAGGTTACGGCGATAGAACGCGTTACTCTCTTCAGCTGTTGAGAAACCTGCATACTGACGGATTGTCCACGGGCGGAAAGGATACATCATGCTGTACGGACCACGCAAGAACGGCGGAAGTCCGGCTGTGTAGTCGAGGTGTTCCATGCCCTCAAGGTCTTCCTTTGTATATACGGGCTTAACCTCTATGTGTTCAGGAGTTTTCCAGTTAGGAGTTATTCCGTTGGCTTTCTGCCATTCGTTTCCATTAGCAGAAGCTATTCCTGAAAATATATCGATGTCTTTAAAATTCTTTCTCATTTTATACCCAATTTAGCGTTATACTCTTTCAATGTTTCAAGAACGTTGCAACGTACGTGTATGAAGTTCTCAATTCCGGCAGCCTTAAGGTCGTCCATGCAAGCAGGAGCACCTGCAACAACAAACATAGCCCTTCCGTCAAGATACTTGTATGCAGGAACTGCGTATTCAGCATACTCATCATCACTCGAACAAAGAACCACGATGTCGGCACCGGCCTTCAGTGCTGCATCAACACCTTCCTCAACTGTGCTGAATCCAAGATTGTCGACAACCTTGTAACCGGCACATGCCAAGAAGTTACAACTAAATTGAGCGCGGGCCTGACGCATGGCAAGATTGCCGATTGTAAGCATAAATGCAACAGGCACCTTCTCGCTGCTCTCAACCTTTATGCGCAGGTCTTCAAAATCGGCAGCCAAACGAGTTGAATTGATTGACTTGAACGCTGTGTCGTGTCCATGACCACATGAACAAGAGCATGACAGCGGACGCTTGCCGTCAGATTTCTCAGTAAAGTTCGGGAACTGGTTTGTGCCGAGGATAAACTCTTTACGCTTTGCAGCAGCCTCATGGCGCTTGACATTAGTAGCGTTGATATCATCCTGCACAATACCTTTCTTCGCAGCCTCAAGGAAACCGCCGTTATCCTCAACATTGAGGAATATCTTCCATCCTTCATTAGCCAAAGAGGTTGTAAGCTCCTCGATAAAGTAGCTTCCTGCTCCCGGATCGACAACCTTGTCGAAATGGCTTTCCTCCTTCAACAGGAGCTGCTGGTTGCGTGCTATTCTCTCTGAGAAATCGTTCGGTGTCTCATAAACAGCGTCAAACGGAGTAACTACGATAGAATGAACGCCTGCCAAAGCAGCACTCATTGTCTCGGTCTGTGAGCGCAACAAGTTAACATAGCTGTCGAACAAAGTCATGCTATATTTAGATGTAACGGCGTTTACGCACATCTTGCAAGACTCGTCACTCTTAGGATTATATTGCTTTACAATTTCAGCCCACAACATACGTGCAGCGCGGAATTTTGCAATCTCCATAAAGAAGTTCTCTGTTATGCCCATGTTAAACTTTATCTTGCTTGCAGCAAGGTCAACGTCAACACCGGCCTCAATCAGTCTGTTAAGATAATCATTACCCCAAGCGAGAGCATATCCAAGTTCCTGCACGATATACGAACCTGCATTGTTCAGCGAAACGGCATTAACCGTTATGCATCGGAAATTAGGATAGTCAGCAAGCGCATTGACAATCTCCGGAGCAAAGTTAAGTATAGGAGTGACATCATGACCTTTCATAACAATCTTCTCCATCGGATCCCAGTCAAGAGAACCGACAATCTTAGCCTTGTCATAACCCTTCTGCTCAAAATACTCTGTAAGAATATTGGCCAATTCTAAAGTATGACGCTTGCATGTATTAAAGTTTAATTCAACAGCATCACAAACGATGTCCTTCAAAAGCGTCTCAACAAATTCCTTGTTGACGTCATCACCGGAAATCTTGAAGCATAAAGAATCAATACCTTTGTTAAGCAAGTCCAATGCCTTTTCATTTGCAGCTTTAGCATCGTCTGCCTTGATGTCCTGACGGACATACCATGCGTTGTCCTTTTTCTTATTGCCCCGAACATAAGGAAACTCTCCAGGCAAAGCGTCTGGAGTCTTCAACTTAAGCACATCCTCTCTGCGGTAAAAAGGCTGCACGTTGAAACCCTCATTCGTACGCCATACAAGGCGCTTATCAAAATCCGCGCCTTTAAGGTCGACCTGAATCTTATCAAGCCATTCCTGTTTGGTAGGCGCAACAAACTCAGTAAAGAGCTTTTCTTTGCAGTTTGACATAAGTGTAATATTATATAAGTTGTTTTATGTTTTTTATATATCAGTCAGCGTTAACTCTACAATGGATTTCATGCAACGCTACAGAACCTTACTTAACAGTCTGAACACATATGCATTTTCACCCATAAAGGCGAACACGCGAAAGCCGAAAATGACAAAATGAAATCATCACATGCGAAAAACGCGTATTTCTATTTTGCAAAGATAGTGTTTTTTTCAAATAAACGGCAAAAAAAGAACAGAATTTAATTTTTAACCGTGAAAAATACAAAAACGGGAAAATTAGTTGTAAAATAATTGCACAAAAATTATCAAATGAGTAATATTTTATCTACATTTGCACAATCATAAAAACATGTTATGGATTGGCTAATAAATTTATTTACTACCACGGATTCTGTAGCGCACATAGTACTGCTTTATGCAGTTGTCATTGCGATTGGTGTATACCTCGGAAAAATTAAAATAGGAGGTATATCCATTGGTGTAACCTTTGTTTTGTTTGCAGGTATTGCCGCAGGGCACATCGGTTTTACCGCACCCGGCAACATCCTGTCATTCTTACAAGAATTCGGACTTATACTTTTTGTATTCATGATCGGACTTCAAGTAGGTCCGGGATTTTTTGAGAGCTTCAGAAGAGGAGGCTTTACTCTTAATCTTCTGTCAACCGTAATGGTTCTTCTGAACGTTGGCGTAATGTTCGCCTGCTACTACATTTTCTTCGACACATCAGACCCGAAGAACCTGCCTATGATGGTAGGTACACTTTACGGAGCCGTCACCAACACTCCCGGTCTCGGTGCAGCCAATGAAACACTTTACTCTATATTTGACAAAGGAGAAGTTCCGCAAATTGCTTCCGGCTACGCATGCGCATATCCGCTCGGTGTGCTCGGCATAATCGGAGCAACCATTGCAATAAAATATATCTTCGGCATCAAGCTGGACAAAGAAGAGGAAGAACTTTCAAAAGAGGAAGAAGAAAACGACGCCGTAAAACCGCACTTCATGGATCTCGAAGTCACCAACCTCTATCTGGAGGGCAAGACTTTGGCACAAGTGCACAACTTCCTTAACCGCGACTTCGTTTGTTCAAGAATACTTCACGAAGGACACGTCAGCATTCCTAACGGAGGCACAGTGTTCCATATAGGCGACAAGCTGTTTGTGGTATGTGCCGAAAACGATGCCGAGGCTATAATAGCATTCATTGGTCCTACGATAAATGTTGACTGGAAGAAACAAGACGAACCTATGGTAAGCAAGCGAATCCTTGTTACGCGCTCTGCTATCAACGGCAAGACTCTCGGCCAAATGCATTTCTCAAGCGCATACGGCGTAAACGTAACCCGTGTTACACGCCAGGGGATGGACCTGTTCGCAAGTCCTAGCCTGTCGCTGCAGGTAGGCGACCGCATAATGGTAGTAGGACCTGAAGATGCAGTAAACAGAGTTGCTGCTGTCATGGGCAACTCTATCAAACGACTTGACGCTCCTAACATAGCAACAATATTTGTGGGTGTATTCATAGGAATCCTGTTTGGAAGCATACCTATAGCCATACCAGGCATACCCGTACCTATTAAATTAGGTATAGCCGGAGGTCCGCTTATCATAGCCATCATTATCGGACGCTATGGATATAAAGTGCGTCTGGTTACTTACACCACTACAAGTGCGAACATGATGCTGCGCGAAATAGGCCTTATGCTATTCCTTGCAAGTGTCGGAATAAAGGCCGGCGACGGATTCCTTGAAACGGTAATTCAGGGCGACGGACTGAAATACGTCTACACCGGTTTTCTGATTACAATTATACCTATTTTTATTATAGGACTGATTGCACGCAAGAAATACAAGTTCAACTATTTCACAATAATGGGAATGATTGCAGGTACGTACACTGATCCTCCTGCACTCGCATACGCAAACTCTATATGTTCGAAAGAAGCACCTGCAGTAGGCTACTCTACGGTTTATCCTCTGAGTATGTTTCTTAGAATATTCACGGCACAGATAATAGTGCTGTTCTTCTGCGGAATATAATTTACCTAAATTTTAATACATTAATATGAAAAAGTTTGGTTTACTGCTTTGTACCATGTTTGCCGGCATTCTGACGATGTATGGCCAAGGAGCCAAAAACATCAAAATAAACGAAGTGCTGACAAACAACACAGCTAACCTTCAAGACGAATTTGGAAACAGAAGTGCATGGGTCGAATTGGCCAACACTTCTTTTTCAACTTACGATGTGCGCGGTATGTATATAACAACAGACCGCAGAGTTCTTAACAAAAAGCTTTCTGTGCCGCAACGCATAAAAATGATGAGCAGCATCCCTAATGGTGACAGCCGCACATCAATGTCAGCGCGCGAACATTTGCTTTTTTTTCTAAACAGCAACCCTTCTCACGGAACGCTGCACATGTCAGCAAAGATTTCGAGCGACAAGCCTACATGGATTGCCCTATACGACGGAAATGCCATTGACATTATCGACTCTGTAACCGTACCGGCCTTGTCTGCCAACCAGTCTTACGCAAGAGTTAAAGACGGCGCAAACGAATGGGTAATCAAAAATGCCGACAGCGTAACACCAGGCATCGAAAATTATATACACGTAAACGAGACAAAGATAGCCAAACTGAAAAGAGAAGATCCTTATGGTTTCGGCATAACCGTTCTGTCTATGGGTATAGTATTCTCATGCCTCGCCCTGCTTTATGTATTCTTCCGCATATTAGGACTGTTCATGGCCCATAAACAGGCTATCAAGAAAGCCGGAAAGATTCAACCTATAAAGGCTGCCGTTAAAACCGGAGAAAAAATAGCAGAAACCGGACACAAGACCAAGATTATACTCAAAGACGGCTTGCAGACCGGAGGTATTGATAAGGAAATATACATTGCCGTCATCGCCATGGCACTAAAACAATATGAGGACGACGTACACGACATTGAAAGCAATGTCATTACGATTAAACCTCACCATACACATTGGAACATTCATCCTGAAGAACCTATAATACCATAAAGAAAACAAGAAAAACAATATTATTTATTCACACCTAAATATAAAAAGAAATGAACAAATATCAATATAAAGTACAGGGCGTTGACTATGATGTAGAAATAGTTGACGTTGAAGGCAACGTTGCAAAAGTTAACGTTAACGGCATTCCATTCGAAGTGGAAATGAAACGTCCGATAAATCCGGTAACAAAACCTCACAAACCCAAGGTAAGCGCTCCGGTAGCACCTGTACAAAATACAGCGCCACAGCCAGAAAAGCCGAAAGCAGCAGCGCCGGCAGGTGCTGGAATGAAGATTACAGCTCCTCTGCCAGGAACAATAACAGACATCAAAGTAAAAGTAGGCGACACTGTAAAAGACGGCGACACAGTCATCATACTTGAGGCAATGAAGATGCAGAACAACATCGAAGCCGAATGCAGCGGTACAGTGACATCAGTATTGATTAACAAAGGCGACACCGTTATGGAAGGCGACGCATTAATAACTATAGGATAATTTAACGGCCATGGGATTTATAGATTTTATTCAAAGCAATTTCAATGAATTCATTACCTATACGGGATTTGCGAATGCCGAACTGGGTAACATCTTCATGATTGCAGCCGGCATATTCTTCATTTGGCTGGCCATAAAAAAAGATTTTGAGCCATTGTTGCTTGTTCCCATCGGACTCGGCATCATTCTCGGCAACATCCCTTTCAGGGCTGATGCAGGACTCGAAATAGGACTTTATGAGGACAATTCAGTTTTAAACATATTCTATCAAGGTGTACGCCAGGGATGGTATCCTCCTTTGGTATTCCTTGGAATTGGAGCCATGACCGACTTCTCTGCACTGATTAGCAATCCTAAACTTATTCTTATCGGTGCTGCTGCACAGTTTGGTATCTTTGGCGCATATATGCTCGCACTGGCCTTGGGATTTGAGCCTAACCAGGCTGCAGGTATAGCAATCATCGGCGGTGCCGACGGTCCTACGGCTATATTCCTGTCATCGAAACTCAGTCCTAACCTTATGGGAGCCATAGCCGTATGTGCTTATTCTTACATGGCGCTTGTACCGGTTATTCAGCCGCCTTTAATGCGTCTGCTCACAACAAAGAAAGAGCGCGTCATCCACATGAAACCGGCACGCCACGTGAGCCAGACAGAGCGCATCATGTTCCCTATCATAGGTCTGCTGCTTACAACGTTCATCGTACCTTCTGGTCTGCCGTTGCTCGGCATGCTCTTCTTCGGTAATCTTCTGAAGGAGTCAGGCAAGACAACACGTCTGGCTAAGACAGCCGGAAGCTCACTCAATGATATCGTTGTTATTCTGCTCGGTCTTACAGTAGGATGCTCAACACAGGCAAGCGAGTTCCTCACAATGAACACTATTTTCATTTTCGTGCTTGGTGCATGCTCTTTCATCGTTGCATCAACATCAGGTGTGCTGTTTGTGAAATTTATGAACCTGTTCCTGCCGAAGAGCAAAAAGATTAACCCGCTTATCGGTAACGCCGGTGTAAGTGCCGTGCCTATGAGTGCGCGTATATCAAACAACATCGGTCTTGAATACGACCGCCATAACTTCTTGCTGATGCACGCAATGGGACCAAACGTAGCCGGAGTTATCGGTTCAGCCGTTGCTGCCGGTGCGCTGTTAGGATTCCTTTCATAAGAGAAACATACCTGCATTGCAACACATCAAAATGCAGCAAAAGAGAATATAATTTTTGTAGGGACAAATATAACGTTTTGTCCCTACATTTGTTTTTTATAGAACAAGCAACAACGTTTATCACATGTTAAAGAGAATACCACAGATATCCATTATCGACCGCAACACCCTATCGGCCATAGGCCTGAAGAACATACTTCAAAACATTATCCCAATGATGTCTGTCGAAATATTCAACTCCACAGAAGAACTGATAAATGCCCAGCCAGAAAAATACTACCATTATTTTGCGTCAGCCGAGATAATATCCGCAGATGAAGATTTTTATCTTAAAAACATAAAAAAGACTATAATGCTGACAGACTCGTCGGCAGATACCGACATTAAGCTTAAAGCCTTTCACAGCCTTTATACAGACAAGAAAGAACACGAACTTATCAAGTCGCTTCTATGGCTTGAACAGATGGCACACTCTGAAGGACGACATTTGCCCAAAACAGGAAGAACATCGCACGTCAGACAGCTCTCTGACAGAGAAATTGAAGTTATGTCGCTTATTGTACAAGGACTAATAAACAAGGAAATAGCCGAAAAACTGCACATCGGATTATCTACCGTAATAACACACAGACATAACATCATGGAAAAACTTCACGTAAAAAGCGTTTCGGCACTAACCATCTATGCTGTAACAAACGGTTATGTCAACATCAATGATATTTAAGCCCAAATTGAGTATTAGTATTCGACCGGTATTCCTGCTCTATATTGAGCGGATTTTTGTTAGATTTTTTGCAGGCATAACGGGCATGTCAGGAAAAAGCAGACAAAAAGACGACAATAAAAACAAAAAGACAGTATGAAAGCATGAATACACAAAATAGATAAAGATATGTGCGGTCTAATGACAAATTTGAGTTAAAGTGACAGAGATACAATTCTTAGGCCGTAGAAATTTACAGCGTTGACAGCCGTCGGATTTGACAGCTCTCCTGACTTCGTCACTATAAAAACATCAATTTTATAATGTCTTGATAAATAATG